>OGCM01000357.1_pt1 | contig 74096 bp, 62 predicted proteins | sample 1570151 | NCBI WGS metagenome assembly OGCM01 (sample SAMEA4370582, study PRJEB24528) | human gut metagenome
TCAGCTTCGCTGACCAGAATCACGCGCCAAGTCTCACGGACGTTCGACTTGAAAAGTTAAATAGATTTATTCTGACATAAGTAAGCATAAAAAATGCGAAAAATATTTTTCGGATTCTAAAAATGAAGGGGGATTTGGCATGGTTGAGAAGACAATCTTTGGAACAATGGAAGATGGCAGAGAGGTCAGCCGTTATACATTGACGAATCAGAATGGAGTTTCTGCATCCTTTTTAGATCTGGGTGCAATCTGGTCCACGATGCTGGTGCCGGATCGGAATGGAGAGATGGCGGATGTCCTGCTGGGACACGAAACAGTAGCAGACTGCCTGGTAAGCGATGGGCATCTGGGCGAGGCTGTTGGACGAAATGCAAACCGGATTGGCGGCGCGGCGTTTACGTTAAATGATAAAAAATACGAATTGACGGCGAATGATGGTCCGAACAACCTGCACAGCGGCATGGATTTTTACCGGAACCGTATCTGGGCGGCAGAATATGAGACGGGCGTTAATCAGGTTTCGTTTACCCTGGAAAGCCCGGACGGCGATCAGGGATATCCGGGAAATGCCTCGATCCGTGTGACCTACACGCTGACAGATGAAAATGAAGTAAAGATTCATTACGAGGGGACCTGCGATCAGGATACCATTTTTAATATGACAAACCACGCGTATTTCAATCTGGCAGGTCATGAGAGTGGTCCGGCGCTTTCGCAGATGGTTTACATTGACAGTGATGCGATCACGGCGGTAGACAAGGTGCTGATCCCGACCGGTGAGATCCGCAAGGTAATGGGGACTCCGATGGATTTCTCGGATTTCAAGCCGATCGGACGTGATATAGAAGCGGATTACGATCAGTTAAAACTGGGCGGCGGCTACGATCATAACTGGATTCTCAACCATGAGTCAGGCGTATTCAGTCTGGCGGCGGCTGCGATCGACGAGGAGAGCGGGCGCAAGATGGAGGTATACACCGATCTGCCGGGAGTTCAGTTCTACACGGGCAATTTCCTGGACGGACAGGTTCCGGGTAAGGGCGGCGTGAAGTATGCGAGACGCCAGGGATACTGCTTTGAGACGCAGTATTACCCGAACGCAGTCAACATGCCGGGATTTGCATCCCCGATCGTGAAAAAGGGCGAGAAATACGATACAACGACCAGTTACAAATTTATGACGTTTTAAATTTGTATTTGATTTGTGATCATTTTGACATAGGATAGAGATTGACATGAGTGAGACAAACAACAAGGGAGTAAAAGTGCTGGCATCTGCCAGCCTTTTATTTGTAACAATTATCTGGGGCAGCGCATTCGTTGTGATGAAAAATTCGATGGACGCGATCACACCTACATACCTTTTGGCGTACCGGTTTACGATCGCGGCGCTTGGGATGGCGGCTCTTTTCTGGAAACAGATCCGGGGAATGTCGATGCTGGAGTTTAAATGCGGCGCACTGGCGGGATTGTTTCTATTTATCAGTTATTATTTTCAGACGTATGGGCTGAAATACACGACCGCGAGTAAAAATGCGTTTATTACGACGTTGTATGTGGTGATCGTGCCGTTTCTGGCATGGGCGGTTAATCATGTGCGCCCGAAGGCAAATAACCTGATCGCAGCGGGATTTGCTGTTGTGGGATTGGCGCTTTTATCGCTGAAAGGCGATCTGACGGTCAATTTTGGTGATTTCCTGACGCTGGTGTGCGGCATCTGCTTTGCGGTTCATATGATTTTTCTGGATCGCTTCACGGCATACTGCACTCCGATCCGCCTGACGGTCATGCAGATGGGAACAGCGGCGGCGTGTTCGTGGGTGCTGGGGCTTCTCACGGAAGGAGCGTTCCATCCGGAAGTATTTACACTGCCGGGAGTAGCAGTTTCGATGCTGTATCTGGGACTCGCATCCAGCATGCTCTGTTTTCTGCTTCAGACAGTGGGGCAGAAATATCTGAGCGCCAGCACATCCTCGATTCTACTGTCGTTTGAATCGGTGTTTGGACTCCTGTTCTCTGTCTGGCTGCTGCATGAGGAGCTGACGTTGCGGATGCTAATTGGCTGTGCGCTGATGTTTGCGGCGGCGATTCTGGCGGAGTGGACGCCGAAGAGGAAAAGTAATTAGAGGAAATTAGGTTATTGGGCACGTATGCGTGAACAGTGACGAAATTAGTAAGATAGGAGCAGAACAACGTGGCAAAATCGTTATTTATAGCCGAGAAACCGAGCGTGGCGCGTGAGTTCGCAAATGCACTCAAGGTAAATGGGCGCTCGGCGGATGGCTATATTGAATCGGAAAATGCGGTTGTGACCTGGTGTGTTGGACATCTGGTCACGATGAGCTATCCGGAAGTATATGATATGAAATATAAGCGCTGGAGTCTGGAGACACTTCCATTTCTCCCGAAAGAATGGAAATATCAGGTTATCGACAGCGTGAAGAAACAGTTTGGAATCGTGAGCGGTCTCTTAAACCGGGCGGATGTAGATACAATCTACGTCTGTACCGACTCGGGACGGGAGGGAGAATATATCTACCGCCTCGTCGCGCAGATGGCTGGCGTGCAGGGCAAGAAACAGAAACGCGTCTGGATCGATTCACAGACGGAGGAAGAGATTCTGCGCGGCATCCGCGAAGCGAAGGATCTGTCCGAATACGATCATCTGGCGGATTCGGCATATCTGCGGGCAAAAGAAGATTATCTGATGGGAATTAACTTTTCCCGCGCACTGACGTTGAAATATGGACCATCTGTTTCTAACTATATGCGAAGTTCTGACCGGACCGTGATCTCAGTCGGACGCGTCATGACCTGTGTCCTCGGCATGGTAGTCCGCCGGGAGCGGGAAATACGGGAATTTGTCAAAACGCCATTTTACCGCGTGATCGGTACATTTGGACCGGCAGGTATCTCGATTGACGGCGAATGGCGGGCGGTGGAAGGAAGCCGTTACTATGGAACGCCGTGTCTGTATAAGGAAAATGGTTTTAAGGAGCGAAAGGACGCGGAGGCGCTGATTGCATGGCTGTGGGAACGCGAGAATGGAAGCGAAAATTCGGGAGTCATGCAGTCAGAAGTCAGCGACGCAGAAAAAGCGGACGCGGGTTTAATGGGCGTATATAATACTTCGCAGGGAACCATTTTAAAAGTGGAAAAGAAAAAGGAAACCAAAAATCCACCTCTTCTCTATAACCTGGCGGAGCTCCAGAATGATTGTTCTAAAATGTTTAAAATCAGCCCGGATCAGACCCTGAAAGTGGTGCAGGAGCTGTACGAGCGAAAGCTGGTTACCTATCCGCGAACGGACGCGCGTGTGCTTTCAACGGCGGTGGCGAAGGAGATCAGCAAAAATATCGGCGGTCTGACGCATTATGAGCCGCTGGCGGCATTTGCATCGGAGGCGATGCAGGCAGGGCTGTGGAAGAACATAGCAAAAACGCGTTATGTCAATGATAAGCAGATTACCGATCACTACGCAATCATACCGACCGGACAGGGACTCGGCGCGCTGCGAAGTCTCCCGGAGTTGAACCGCAAGATTTACCAGGTGATTGTGCGCCGTTTCTTAAGCATCTTTTATCCGGCGGCGGTTTACCAGAAATATGCGGTTGAGATTGAGGTAAAAGGTGAACATTTCTTTGCCGGTTTCAAGGTATTGAAAGAAGCGGGATATCTCAAGGTGGCGGAAATTCCGAAAAAGAAAAAGGACACTGCCGGAGAAAGTGTCGGCAGAACGAACCGCCTTGAATCAGGTATAGATGGAAATGATGCGGAAAATCCGGCAAGAGAAGCAGATGGAACAGACAGCAGCCAGCCCAAGGTAATTGACGCGTCCCACCCAGAGTTTATCCAGATGCTGGAACAGCTCAAAAAGGGGATGAAAGTGTCACTGGATGATTTGCAGATCAAAGAGGGCGAGACATCTCCGCCGAAGCGTTATTCCTCCGGTTCGATGATTCTGGCGATGGAAAATGCCGGTCAGCTTATCGAAGACGAAGAGCTGCGCGCTCAGATCAAGGGCAGCGGCATCGGAACGAGTGCAACCCGCGCGGAGATCCTGAAAAAGTTGTTCAACATCAAATACATGGCGCTCAACGAAAAAACGCAGGTCATCACGCCGACCTATCTGGGAGAGCTGATTTATGAGGTCGTACACACATCCATGAAGCAGCTTCTCAACCCGGAGCTGACGGCAAGCTGGGAAAAAGGTCTGACCTATGTGGCAGAGGGAAGCATCACACCGGATGAATATATGCAGAAATTAGAGCGCTTCGTTATCGGACGCACCTACAATGCGGTTCATATGGGAAATACGTATGGGCTGCGGCCGGCATTTGATGCGGTTGCTGTGTTCTACCAGAATGCAGGGAAAGAGAAGAAATTGAATTTCAAGAAAGGCAATGATCATGAAAAAAGAAGAAATGAAAATCACAGAATTATATGATTTAACCCATACGCTGGCTTCAGATTATCTGAAACAGTTTACCTACCCGTGGGAGGCGCTGGCAGGTCTCAGTGATTTTATCATCGAATTGGGAAATAGCCTGGATCCGGAAGAATATGAGAAACGTGGTGAAAACATCTGGGTTCACAAGACAGCGAAGGTATTTGACAGTGCCTATCTGCACGGGCCGGTCATCGTCGGCAAAGACGCCGAGGTGCGCCACTGTGCATTCATCCGCGGCAGCGCCCTGATCGGAGAAGGTGCAGTAGTCGGAAACTCTACCGAGCTTAAAAACGTCATACTGTTCGATAAAGTACAGGTACCGCATTATAATTACGTCGGAGACTCCATCTTAGGCTATAAATCCCACATGGGTGCCGGTTCCATCACCTCCAACGTAAAATCCGATAAACTTCTGGTGGAAATCCACGCCGAAGACGGCAAGATCAAAACCGGACGCAAAAAAATCGGCGCCATGCTCGGTGACAACGTAGAAGTAGGCTGCGGCTCTATCCTAAATCCGGGCAGCATCATCGGACGCGGTACCAACATCTATCCGCTTTCCAGCGTGCGCGGCGGGGTAGATGCAAACTCTATCTATAAGAAGCAGGGAGAAGTTGCTAAAAAGGAAGAGTCCTGTTTTGCGTCCGAATCACAAATACCTATTTTCACTGGTTCTCTACACTAAATGAAACACATCCACCAGCAAAATCTCCGCCAGTCCATAATAAGTCACAACCGCTACCAGATCATTCACCGTTGTGATAAGCGGACCAGACGCAACTGCCGGGTCAACCTTCAGCTTGTGAAACAGCATCGGCACCAGTACGCCGACCAGGCTGGAGATCACCATTGCGGTCAGAAGAGAGATGCCGACACAGCCGGAAAGTGCAAAAGAGAAGAAGAGACTCTTCTGCTTCATAATATGGACAAAAATGCCGATCACGACGAATGAAGCCGAACCGAGCAGCAGTCCATTTAAAAATCCGATTCGCATTTCCTTGAATACAAATCCCAGCTTCTGCATCGCGGAGATGTCCTCATCCATCAGGACACGGATGGTGACAGCCAGCGACTGGGTGCCGACATTGCCTGCCATGTCGAGGATCATCGACTGGAAGCAGATAAGAAGGGCGATGCGGTCAACGATCGGTTCGAAAATACCGACTACCGAGGAAACGCCCATGCCGAGGAAGAGCAGCAGCACCAGCCACGGGAGGCGTTTTTTCAAACTCTGCAACAGTGGTTCGTGCAGATCCTCTTCCGAAGTAAGACCTGCCAGCTTTGCGTAGTCATCACCCATCTCGTCGTCGATCGCCTCGGCGATGTCCTCGTAAGTGATGGCACCGATGATCTTATGGTTCCGATCGAGTACTGGGATAGAATCCTCGCTGTAATCGATCAGCTCTTCCATACAATCCGAAGATCTCTCATCCGCGTACACATACGGATAGGAGGTACTGATAATGTCCTCCAGCTTCATGTACTCACGGGCAGTGATTAAATCTTTCAACTCGATCGCACCGAAATAGCGTCCATTTTCGTCTTCGACGTAGATGGTGTCGATGTTGTCGTTGTCCTCCGCCTGGGAGATCAGATGGCGCATTGCCTGCTTGATCGTACAGTTATTGGGAATGACGATGTAGTTGGTCGTCATCCGGCTACCGATCTGTTCCTCATCGTAGGAAAAGATCAGGTGGATATCATCCTTAGATTCCTGATCCATGCGCGCGATCAGGGCTTCTTTTTCCTCCGGATCTAAATTTTCGAGGATATCGACCGCCTCATCGGCATCCATCTCTGCCAGAACGGCTGCCGCCCGGTCAAGTCCCAGCTCATGCAGATAAGGCGCCGGTTCATCGAGATAGGTGAAAATCTCTGCCGTCATTTCCAGAGAGAGAATATTGTAGAGGCGTTTCCGGGTCGCAGTGTCCAGTGTTTCCAGAACCTCGGCAATATCGTTTGCATGGTAATTGTCGAGGTCATCCCGGATCACGCTTGCCGGTTTTCCGCTGCGGATGATCGCGCGGATATTTTCTTCAAAATTAGCATTATGCTCTGCGGTTGCGGCGATCGGAGCCGTTTCCGGGGAGCTTGTTTTCTTTTCGTCCATTTCTGGAGTCTGATTCATATTTGGTTCCCTCGCTTTCTGTCGTTCTATTTAATGCCGTTTGGGACGTACAGGGCGAGCAGTGCGGGGATAAAAAAATCCACCGCCAGTCGGGAACAGGATGAAATGCCGCAGATGGCAGTTTCAAACCCGCGCCAGGGCGATGGACAAATATATATGAAAACCAATCGTGCCGGGAAACGTTCAGCACTGAATCACCAGCCTGTTAAAGCAGGCGGAAATGTGGTGCCAGACAGCCCGATTTACACTCAAAAAGACCCTGCGGCAGACCAACAGTCTGGTACGCATGGTTGGAATTCATAGTTTGATTTTGCCCATCGCGACGACTTCGCCCGTTGCTGTCACAACTGTCCATGTGGTTCTCCTTTCTGAATTTTTAAAAATTGCAGTTTTATTAAAGCACGGAATTTCGTGAAAGTCAAGCCGGATTTTCCAGCACCCGGATGCCTTTTAAGATAAAGTCCTCTGTCAAGATTGCCATCTGTTCTGTGGATTCCTTCATGCCGCTTTCGATCCAGTACTGAACGGTACCGACACAGCCGGAAACGATAAAGGCGGAAAATGCCGCGAGCGTATCCGGATCGCTGGAACATTTGAGATCCAGCCAGCCTTTTAAACATTTTTCGCTGACAATGCGTTTCAGGCGGTTGACAAAATTCAGATCACCGTTTTCTCCTATTAAGATAGAAACAATCTCTGCATTTTCCTGTACAAGAGGAAATAGTTCTGAGAGTGCGAGGGAAGGGCGCGCTACCAGCTCGGGAACAGGATGGTGCGTCAGGACAGACTCAACCTCCTCGACCAGTTCATTTTTGATCTGATCCATCAGGTCAAAGACATCTTTATAATGAAGATAAAAGGTGCCGCGGTTGATGTCAGCCATCTCGGCGAGTTCGCGCACCGTGATATCCTGAATTTTTTTTTCTTTGAGGAGGCGGGTTAAGCATTCTTTTAACTGGCGTCTCGTCTTTCGTACACGCCGGTCGAGTATTTCTTCTTTCATAGTGACTTCCTTTCTGAACGTTTCCAGACAGGGAAACGCCGTATGACTGTGTATCGGAGGCTGTGGATGAAGGGAGTGTTAAAAATAAGTAAAAATGGGCACACCAGATACAAAAAACAAACATAATGTGATGAAATGTTGATTAAAATACAACTGACGTAAAAATGATTATTGTATTCATTCGAACAACTTAGTATAATGCATTATAGTTCAAAAATGAACAAATGTCAATTAAACAGACATGAGTTGTATATGCTCTATTTTAGATGTAACTGTTCACTGCAAAGAAGTCTTTTGTATGGAATGTTTCACAGACGGCAGGAGTGGCTGACAATCGGGAAAGGAACGGCTATGAGAACCTGCAGCATATGCGAAAGCAAAAGGAAATAGATACGAAGGTGGAATCTGGTATGAAAAATTTTGTCATTACAATCGGAAGAGAGTTTGGAAGCGGCGGTCATAATCTGGGGCAGTCTCTGGCAAAGGAACTGGGAATTCCCTGTTATGACCGCCATCTGATAGAGGAAGCAGCGGTGTGCGGCGGATTTAAGATGGAGGAACTGGAAGAGGCGGACGAGATGAAGGCGAACCGTTTTCTTTTTAAGGTTCCGGCCAAGTGCAATCCGTTTACCGGTTATGGAAAGCCGATGAATGATACCTTGTTTGTCGTGCAGTCCCAGTTGATCCGGGAGTATGCGAAGAAAGGTCCATGCATCATCGTGGGACGCTGCGCTGACAAGATCCTGGAGGAGACGGAAGGGCTTATTTCTCTATTTATATATGCCCCGATGGAGGCGCGCGTGAAGGAGATTATGCGGCGTTACGAGACAGATGAAAAAGAAGCTGAATACCTGATCAAACAAGCGGATAAAATACGGAAAAATTATTATAATTTTTATGCAAAAAAGACATGGGCGGATAAAGCAAGTTATGATATGCTGATTGACAGCAGCCGGATCTCGGAAAAGGAGCTGGCGGCGATGCTTCGGGCACTTTTAACGGCACGGGGGGTGGAACTGGAAACAGATGGATCCGATCAATAAGCATAAAGAAGAGTGAGGACAGCGTATGAAGGACAGAAATTTGTGGATGAAGAAGGAAGAAAAGCGGACGGCGCCGGGGTTAAAAGGGGCGCTGAAAGCGGTTCTGGGACATAAGATAGTGCGGCTGGCAGGAATCGCAGGAGTAAGTCTCCTTTTCTCAGCGTCTGCCGCCCAGACAGTGCTTGCGGATGATGCGGGTGTCTGGCAGCCGGTGGAGAATGGTTATTATCTGGTGGGAATGGACGGTTCTTACCTGACGGGCTGGCAGCAGATGGGCGGAAAATGGTACCTGCTCGGAGCAGACGGTTTGATGAAAACGGGCTGGGAGCAGGAAAATGGAACCTGGTATTATCTGCAAGGGGACGGCGCGATGGCGACTGGCTGGCAGAATATCGACGGAAAATACTATTTCCTGAAAGACAGCGGCGCGATGGAGGGAACGACCTTCAAAAAGGATGAGACGCAGTATACGATCAACGCGGACGGCAGCCTGGCGAACGCCAAAAAGAAGAAAAACACGGGCGGCGGCGCGTACACGCTGGCATTTCTGGATGCAGATACCCAGGCGATGGCGGACAGCTTAAATGAGCTGAAGGCGGACGCGTTTGACGGGGATGAGGAAGAAGATTACTATGACGATGACAAAAAAGATTACGATAAAGATGCCAGCTTTATTTTAAATGGAAAATTACAGCAGATCGCCGAACACCGTCTGGCGATGGCACGCAGTAAGGGCTATGGAAGCAGCCGGATCCCGGATGAAGGCACACTTGATGATTACCTCAAATCCATCGGGGAAAGCACTGCGAGACGTCATACGGAGATTTACCTCATCAACTGTGATGATGTGACGCAGGCAGAAGAAAAGCTTCTGCGTAATCACGACAGCGACGAGAAAAAGCGCGTGGACCGGGTGATTTATTATAAGGAAATGGGTGTTGCACATCAGCAGGTCGGCGATAAGCATTATTATATGATTATTTTGATGCGGTAAGGATCGCAATCTTTGTATGACAGGAGCAAGCAGGCATGAAACTGAAATTTTTACATAAACGCAAAGAAGAAAAACAGACGGAAAAAGAAGCCTTCTCCCTGCCGAAATTCATCATTGAGCGGAGCAGGGCGATCGAGATTGTCTTTCTGGTTCTGGTGCTGATATCAGCGCTCATGGCGCCGTTTGTCGAGATCAACTATGATCTGACGGAATACCTGCCGTCGACCGTCCAGTCCAAACAGGGACTGGACCTGATGGAAGAGAAATTCGGCTACCCCGGCACGGGGCGCATCATGATTGATGATGTTTCGCTTTATGAGGCGAAAGCCTACAAGGATAAAATAGAGGCGTTGGACGGAGTCGATCAGGTCATGTGGCTCGATACATCGACCAGCGTATACGCGGCGGATGCATTTATCAACTTTAATAGTGTTGATGAGTATTACAAGGATAATACGGCGGTTATGGATATTGTTTTTGTAAACGGCGACACGGATAAGAGGACGTCCCAGACGATCGATGAGATCAAGGACATTCTCGGAGACAAGGGACATTACGTCGGCATGGCGGTTCAGAATAAATCGCTGCAGGAAAATGTTTCGAGCGAGATGAAGCTGATTATGACGCTGGCGGTCGTGGTTATTTTCCTGATTCTGACCGTGACGACGAACTCCTGGTTTGAACCGGTGCTGTATCTGACGGTCATGGGCGTGGCGATCGTCCTGAACAAAGGAACGAACCTGTTTATCGGGCGGATATCCTTTTTGACGAACAGTGTGTCGGCGGTCCTGCAGCTCGCCTGCTCGATGGATTATTCGATTTTCTTAAGCCACGCGTTTGCGAGGGAAAAGGCAAAGGGACTGGATCAGATGACCGCGTTAAGCAACGCGATCAATGAGGCATTAAACTCCATTTTCGCCAGCAGCCTGACGACGATCGTCGGATTTATCGTTCTGTGTTTTATGAAGTTTAATATCGGATTTGATATGGGACTCGTGCTGGCAAAAGGTATTGTCCTGAGTCTTCTGACAGTGGTGTTTTTCATGCCGGCGATGATTCTGCGTATGACGCCGATGATTGAGAAAACATCCCATCGTTCGTTCCTGCCGTCGTTTGATAAGCTCAGCCACGGTATCTACAACAGCCGCCGCATCGTGCTGATTCTGATTGCGGTGCTGGCGATCCCGGCATACACCGCGCAGAGCATGAACGATTTCCTCTACGGAAATGACGCGGTCGGCGCCAGCGAGGGAACGACGGTATATGAGGATGATGAGCTGATCACAGCGAAATTCGGACGAAGCAATATGATGATGGCAATCGTGCCGGATACGTCTTTTATCAAGGAAAAACAGTTCACGGATGAGCTGGAAGACCTGCCATACATGAAGAGTGTAACGTCCTTGTCCGGGCAGCTCCCGGAGGGCGTACCGGAAGACTTTCTTCCGTACAGCATCACAAGCCAGTTACATAAAAAAGATTATGCGAGAATCCTTATTTACGTTAAGAGTAAGGGCGAGAGCAAGCTGGCGTACCAGTGCTCGGATGAGATCCAGGCGATCATGAAGAAATATTATCCGGAAAATTCGTATCTGGTCGGCACAACACCGTCCACACAGGACATCCAGACGACGATCACGAAGGATTACAGCCGTGTCAATGTGATGTCGCTGATCGGCGTATTTGTGGTTGTCATGTGGAGTTTTAAATCACTGATTATTCCGCTCCTTATCATGATTCCGATTGAGGTCGCGATTTTCGTCAATATGGCGGTACCGTACATCGTCGGAGACACGATGATTTTCATTGGTTACATTATCGTAAGCTGTATCCAGCTGGGCGCGACCGTCGATTATGCGATTCTGACGACGAACAATTATCTGGAATGCCGCAAGACGATGGATAAGAAGGAAGCGGCGATCGGGGCGCTGAATCTTGGTATTCCGGCGATTCTGACATCCGGTTCGATCCTGACCTGTGCCGGATATATTGTATACAAGGTATCGAGTGTCGCGGCGATCGGCGATCTGGGACATTTGATTGGACGGGGGGCTCTGATTAGTATGCTTTTTGTCTGCTCCCTGATGCCGGCATTTCTGGTATTGTTTGATCATATCCTGATGCAGAACGAATTTGAGAGGATTCATCTGTTTTTCAAAAAACGGCGCGAACGCCGCCATGCCCGTATGAAACGGGCGGCAAGACGCGTGGCTGGTGCCGTGTGGAAAGGGAAAAAGCCACTGGTGGATTCAGTTACGTCGAAAAGAAAACAATTCGAAGCTGAAACGAAAGCGCTGGAAGATACAGAAATGACAGAGACGGGCGGTCCTCAAGAGAAAACAGATTCCGATGCGGAGGCGCGGGAGAAACACAGAAGAAAGCTCCGGCCACTCGGAAAAGTGAGAGAACGAAGAAAAGACCGGAAACAGAAGATGACAGAAAAAAGGGAGGCTGGAAGCCATGAAGAAGATCATTAGAAGAGGAGCGGCGGCGACGCTGGCAGCGGTTACGCTGGTAACGAGTGCGGCAGTTCCTGTCCGGGCGGCTGCACCAAGAGTTCAGGTAGATGAAACGATGTATGTCAATCTGGACTATTATGGAACGGCAACGCAGATCAACGTGGTCAAAGGCTGTACCACGAATGGACTGACCGAATATACCGATTATGGTACCTATGACAAGGTGGTCAACATGACGGACGATACGGCGCCGGAAATTGGAGATGGAACCGTCACATGGAAACTGCCGGAGAAGAATTCGCGTTTTTATTATCAGTGTACGATGCCGAAAAACAGCGTCGATCTGCCGTGGACGTTTGACGTTTCCTATAAACTTAATGGAGTGGAAGCGGATGCATCCAAACTGGCGGGGGCGTCTGGTCTGGTTGAGGTCAATGTAAAGGCGACCCCGAATGAGAAGGCGAAGGCGTATTATAAAAATAATATGGTGTTGACCGTGCTTGTGCCGGTTGATATGGAGAAATGCTATAGTGTCGATGCGCCGGGCGCGCAGGTGCAGTCGGTTGGAAGCTATCAGGCAGCAATGTTTGCGGCGCTTCCGGGCGAGGACGGCGATTTTACAGTCCGGGTCGGCACGGATAATTATGAGAATATCGGAGTCATTATGATGATGGTTCCGGGAACCCTGGATGAGCTGAACCGCATCAAGGATCTGAAAGAGGCGAAAGATACCTGGCGCGAGGATGGAAACAAGATGTATGACAGCATGAATGCGCTGTTAAAGACGATGGAATCCATGAAGTCGGATGTTTCCAGCGTGAAGGGAGGTCTGGCGAATCTCGATCAGGCGCGTGGAACTGTCAGTGCTAACCGGAAACAGATCGAGGCGCTCTCGACACAGGCGCTTGCCGATCTGCAGGCGGTCACGGATCAGACGACGGTCATGATTCCGTATTTACAGACGGCGCGCGATGCGGTGACGGATATTAACAGCAATACACAGGCGCTTTCCAATACGATGGAAGATATGCAGGATGAACTGGATCGCCTGTATGACCGCCTGGGAAGTCTGAGCAAATCGCTCCGGTCGGCTTCGGATGAATTAAATAAGGGTCTTGTCAGCCAGCAGACGCAGGATGCGATCGAGAAAGATATTGTCCAGCGGACGGCGGAAGTCCAGAAAATTTTGGAAGAACTCGATAAACTTCTGGGACAGGGAAATACCTCCCTGACGGTGACAGAACAGGGGATTGGAAGCCTGAATCAGAGTTTAGCCACGTTAGACGGCATGAAGCTGAAACGGATCCGCAAGATGAAGAGTGCGGAGAAGGAAGAGACATCTGTATCGTCGGAGGCGGCATCTGGAAACGGAAATGGTCAGACAGCGGGGGCGGCTGGCAGCGCAGATATCACGGATTCTGCAGGTGCCGCCGATCATGCAAAAACTACGGGTTCTGCAAATACCACGGATGACGCGGAAATGGCAGCAGGCACTTCGGCCTCTGGCTCAGCAGGAACAGAAAGTAAAGATTCGGCTGAACAGGAAGCAGCGGGCGCAGGCTCAGCGTCTGGTGCAGCTGGTAACCAGGCGGAAAAAGCGGCTGAATCAGCGACAAAGACGGAAGATAAGGATGCAGAGGTGAATGCATTTGGAACCGAGGTTTCTGCGGGAGCCCTGACAGCCGGACCGTCCGGCGAGCCGGGAAGCGGCGGTGTCAATGATGCGAGCTGGGAAGATGAGATTGGCAATGCAGAAGATGATGTAGAGGAGGCACTGGAGTCTCTGTCAGCGACTACTTATTCTGCGGATGCTGCAAGTCTGGTGGAAGAGACGAAGGGCATTTTCCAGAAAGTGGAGCAGGCGCAGAAAACTGCGAAAACGATTGTGAATAAAGTGAATGGTGCGTTCAAGACGGCGGGAGATATTACTGGCAAGACGGGTTCGACTTTATCGGCGCTCAGAAGTTCGACCGATGAGCTGATCAATTTGCTGGATGATATGCGTGTCCTGATTGACACAACGGATAAATATGTGCCGACGATGCTGGATTCCCTGTCTGATTCGGAAGAACTGATGAACCGGCTGACCAGGGCGCTTTATACCACACATGACATGCTCAGTCTTTTGAATGACACGCTGATTTCGGCAGGTGATTCGCTGGATGCCGGAACCAAGGCAACGCTGCAGGGCATGGAGAAGATTCTTGATAAGAACCTGACCATGATCGATCAGCTTGCGGCGGTTCGGGAAGCGGGGGAAGACATGAAGAGTACGCTCGATGAGCAGATCGATAAGTTTGAGGATGAGAACAACTTCCTGAACATAGATCCGGAGGCGGAGAAGATTTCCTTTACCTCCTCGAAAAATCCGTCCCCGAACAGTGTGCAGATCGTCCTGCGGACCGATGAGATCAGCGACGATGATGAATCAACCGATATCTCCGATCAGGAGGCAGACGGCAGCAGTGAAGAAGGTCCGTTAAAACGGATGTGGAATGTGCTGGTGGCGATCGTGAAGGCGATTATTGAGATATTCCAGAATCGGTAAAAGATGCAGAATAAAAATAGATAAGAAAAAGAACTGCCGCCCAGCAAATGATTTGCTGGGCGGCAGTTCTTTTTAGTGGACCAGACGGGAGTTGAACCCGTGTCCAAAAACCAATTCCCTGTTCTTCTACTATCATAGTCCGTTCTTTGACATTCCCTCTATCCTGCGGAAACGAACATCCTCAGAACTTCAGTAGTTCCTGATACGCCTGACAGTCCGGAACCCGCCTGTCATCGTTTCTCACATATTCGATGCCAGATTCTTAAAGTGTGAGTGCTCTAAGGCTGACAACTGCCAAATTAGGCAGCGTATGCTAATTTGTTGTTAGCGTTTAATTTTAAGTTTGCCATTTAACGCATCGCATGCGGATAGCTTCACCAGCTTCATGATCCCTGTCGAAACCGGTACTGGCCCTTATATTTATAGCCTTATTATCATACCATGAAAGAGGCGGTCTGTCAATGCAGTGAAAACTCAAGAGAAAAATATCTTGACAAAATAGAAACAGCTGATATAATCGAGACTGTAATGATGAACCAGAAACGGGTTTATCTATATAAAGAAAGTGTTGAGAAGACCAGTAGGATTGTGGAACTGGACAGAGAACGGCGTCGCAGGAAAAGCCTGAAATAACAGAGGCAGGTGGCTGTGGGTGGAAGCGTCGGACAGGAAAACAAATCTGAATACCAGCTTTGAATGTCCCTTAATCGGGAACGGTGATTCCGTTATCATCAGAATGAAGTGGAATCGATCCGAACGATCGATTCAATAAGGGTGGAACCGCGATTTATCGTCCCTTAGTCAGAAACATCTGGCTAAGGGACTTTTTTGTTTCATAGGAAATTGCGTCCTATGAAACAAAAAACGCTCCGCGGGATGCGCACTCGCGCGAAGAAGCAACATGTCGCAAGCGACCGTGCTCGGCGCGAGAATGTGCCAAGGCACATTCTTTTTGGTTCTTCTGGTCAGGAAGCTTTTATTATTTCAGAACGAAAAGGAGAAAAAAGATGAAGATCACATTAAAAGATGGCTCTGTCAAAGAATATGCGAGCCCGATGTCCATCATCGACATTGCAAAAGACATCAGCGAAAGCCTGGCGAGAGTGGCATGTCTGGGTGAGGTTGACGGTGAGGAAGAAGATCTCCGTACCGTGATCGACCATGACTGTCAGTTAAATATCCTGACTGCAAAGGATGAGAAAGGTCTGGCAGCTCTGCGCCATACCGCCAGCCATGTAATGGCACAGGCTGTAAAACGCCTTTACCCGGAGACAAAACTTGCGATTGGACCGTCCATCGCAGACGGTTTCTACTATGATGTCGATCCGGCTACCCCTCTGACTGCAGAGGATCTGCCGAAGATCGAGGCAGAGATGAAGAAAATCATCAAAGAAGCACTTCCACTGGAGCGCTTTACTCTGCCGAGAAATGAAGCGATCGAGTTCATGAAGGAGAAAGAGGAGCCGTACAAGGTAGAATTAATCGAGGATCTGCCGGAGGATGCAGAGATTAGCTTCTACCGTCAGGGTGATTTTACTGACTTATGTGCAGGACCTCACATGATGAACACCAAGGGTGTTGGTAAGGCATTTAAGCTGATGAATCTGGCAGGCGCATACTGGAGAGGCAGCGAGAAGAACAAAATGCTGACCCGTATCTATGCGACCGCATTTGCAACCAAAGAGGATCTGGAAGCATACATCACAATGATGGAAGAGGCAAAGAAACGTGACCATCGTAAACTGGGCAAAGAACTTGGCCTGTTCATGATGCACGATGCAGGTCCGGGTTTCCCGTTCTTCCTGCCGAAGGGCATGGTACTGAAAAATACCTTGCTTGATTACTGGAGAGAAATCCATAAAAAAGCTGGTTATGTAGAGATTTCCACTCCGATCATCCTGAATCGCAAGCTCTGGGAGACTTCCGGACATTGGGATCATTACAAAAACAACATGTATACAACTGTGATCGATGAAGAGGATTACGCAATTAAACCAATGAACTGTCCGGGCGGCGTTTTGGTATACGGTTCTGAGCCACGTTCCTACCGTGATCTGCCGCTGCGTATGGGTGAGCTTGGTATCGTTCATCGTCATGAGAAATCTGGTCAGCTTCATGGTCTGATGCGTGTACGCTGTTTCACACAGGATGATGCACATATCTTCATGACACCGGAGCAGATCAAGGACGAGATCAAGGGCGTTGTACACCTGATCAACCAGGTATATTCCCTGTTTGGGTTCAAATACCACGTAGAGCTGTCCACCCGTCCGGAAGACAGCATGGGAAGTGATGAAGATTGGGAGATGGCAACCGAAGGCTTGCGTTCCGCTTTGGAAGAGCTGGGACTGCCGTATGTGGTAAACGAGGGCGATGGCGCATTCTATGGACCGAAGATCGACTTCCATCTGGAAGATTCTATCGGAAGAACCTGGCAGTGTGGTACCATCCAGCTTGACTTCCAGCTTCCACAGCGATTTGAATTAGAGTACACCGGAGCAGACGGCGAGAAACATCGTCCGATCATGATTCACCGTGTTGTATTTGGTTCCATCGAGCGTTTCATCGGTATCTTGATCGAGCACTTCGCAGGTGCATTCCCAACCTGGCTGGCACCGGTACAGGTAAAGATTCTTCCGATCTCTGACAAATACGCAGATTACAGCAAGGAAGTTCTGGACAAGCTGACCGAGGCTGGCATCCGTGCAGAGATGGATACACGTTCCGAGAAGATTGGCTACAAGATCCGCGAGGCACAGACCCAGAAGATCCCGTACATGTTGGTTGTTGGACAGAAAGAGGAAGAAGAGAAGACCGTTTCCGTCCGCAGCCGTTTTGCGGGTGACGAGGGCGCAAGCAGTGTAGAGAGCTTCATCGAGTCCATCCAGAAGGAGATCGAAGAGAAAAACCTGCGTGAGACTGTGAAAGCAGACGAAGCTAAATAATTTTGAAAAATTAAAAAATCAGGCAGACGCATCTGTGAGATAAAATCATGGATGCGTTTGTTTTAGTTTACACGAATAAATCCAAAAAAGAAGCAGATACTACTCCTGAATCTAAAAACCAGTAAACTGTTCACAGGCAGGAATTTTCTGAACTGAAAATTCCGTACGATACAGTTCTGGTTGCAGATTTTGCCGATTTGGAATGCGAAGTATCGGCAAAATCCCGTTACTGGTCATACATGTGTGAACAGCAACGAAAGCCATGACACATTGAAAAGCGTATCGCTGAAAAGTTTGACGGCTGGATGACGGAGGAGACTTTCGGTGATGCATGTCAGAAAACAGGAGGAAAAATCATGACAAAACTGGATTGTAGTGTAACCGGATGTATGCACAATGCGGAAAACTGCTGCTGTAAAAATACCATTCTGGTAGAAGGAAAGACGGCGCAGGATAAATGCGATACCTGCTGCGGCAGCTTCGACGAGAAGAAAGGCGGCACATTCCGCAACCTTTTTAAAACACCGGAGAGTCGTCTCGAAGTAGAGTGCGAGGCAACGAACTGTGTTTATAATACAGACCGCCGGTGCAGCGCGGAACACATCGGAATCACCGGAGGCAATGCGACGGTTTCTATGCAGACGGAATGTTCGAGTTTCCAGAAACGGTGACTGGTGCGGTTTTCTTTTTAAATAGAAGAAAGCCTGCATAAATATTCGAAATAAAAAATGCCGCCGGATATGGAAAATTCTGTCAGGAAGGAAGCAAAACCGGGCAGAGGTAATGATATCCGGCGGTAGTTTTTAGTATGTCCGTAAATGTATTTGCGTACGTTGCCGTCATTCGCGCAACACGTGAACCATATTTAAAAATCATTTGTAAATCTTCTCAAAAATCTTCTCAAAAATCTCGAAAAAACCGGTTGACATTCCCAAGAAACCATAGTATACTAACAAAAGTTGTGAGGAAACAACTTCACGAAGACAGGAAAGCAGGTTATCTACCTCACCTCAGCACGAGCAAGTGACTGTGGGTTCATAAATTTGAGAAATTTCCTATATTGGATTTCCTATTATGAGTAAGTGGATGGTCTGTACTGTTCACTTATTTTTTTTTGACACTGAATCAACCAAAATCATCACATATCATGGGGGTGCACGGCTATTAGCGAGTTAATGATTAACGAACAGATTAGAGACAGAGAGGTTCGTTTGATTGGCGAAAATGGAGAGCAGCTTGGAATCATGTCCGCAAAGGATGCTTACAAGTTAGCGAAAGAAGCGGAACTGGATTTAGTAAAGATTGCTCCGACTGCGAAGCCGCCGGTCTGCAAGATTATCGATTACGGTAAATACAGATACGAGCTTGCAAGAAAAGAAAAAGAAGCTAAGAAGAAACAGAAGGTAATCGAGATCAAGGAAGTTCGTCTTTCCCCGAATATCGATGAAAATGACCTGAATACCAAGATGAACAATGCGAGAAAATTCCTGGAAAAAGGCAATAAAGTAAAGGTTACACTTCGTTTCAGAGGTCGTGAGATGGCACATATGTCAAAGACAAAGTATATCCTTGACGATTTTGCAGAGAAGCTTGCCGATATCGCAGCCGTTGATAAACCGGCAAAAGTAGAAGGAAGAAGTATTGTACTGTTCCTTTCTGCGAAACGCTAGATATAAGGACATAACTATTATTAAGGAGGACTACACCATGCCTAAAATGAAAACAAGCAGAGCAGCTGCTAAACGTTTTAAAACAACCGGAACCGGAAAGTTAGTAAGAAATAAAGCTTACAAATCCCACATCTTAACTAAGAAATCTACAAAGAGAAAAAGAAATCTTAGAAAAGACATCGTTACTGATGCTACAAACAGCAAGGTAATGAAGAAGATTTTACCGTACTTATAAGATTCGAGGATTAAGAAGGAGGAAATAACCGATGGCAAGAGTAAAAGGCGGATTAAACGCTAAAAAGAAACACAATAGAGTATTAAAGCTGGCAAAGGGTTACAGAGGCGCACGTTCCAAACAGTACCGTGTAGCTAAGCAGTCCGTAATGAGAGCTCTTACAAGCTCCTACGCTGGTCGTAAAGAGAGAAAGAGACAGTTCAGACAGCTGTGGATCGCTCGTATCAACGCAGCAGCACGTATCAATGGTCTGTCCTACAGCAAGTTCATGTACGGCTTAAAGCAGGCTGGTGTTGAGATGAACCGCAAGATCCTTTCTGACATGGCTATCAACGATGCAGAAGGTTTCGCAAAACTGGCAGAGCTGGCTAAGTCCAAACTTGCGTAAGCAAAGAGCAGTGCGAAAAAAAGAAGCCACACACAGAAGCATTGTGTTTACACAAAAGCAGCTGTGTGTGGCTTCTTTTTTTCATAGGGCGAATGCCCGACAGCGAGGAAAAACGAAGTTTTTTCGAGCTGCCGCACTGCGGACTAGAAAGAAGTGACCAAGAAACTTTTTTCCTCCAGCGACCCCCGCGCGGCGCAGAGGAAAGCTCTCTGACATCAGCAAAAATCACAACCCACATTTCCACGATATAGAATTTACTTATGAAATTATATTAAAAAAACTATCCAGAAATCGAGAAACTTGTGGTATAATAGATAAAAATATGGCTGTGAATTATTTAATCAGCCAGGTCGCAGATAGTTGACTCATAATAAAAGTGTATTGGGAGGTATCTTTAGAATGGCAAATGAAAAGAAAAAGCCGGTTAAGATCGTGGAAACTGTCCTTCGTGACGCGCACCAGTCTCTGATTGCAACCAGAATGACAACGGAGCAGATGCTTCCGATCATCGGAAAGATGGATGAGGTTGGATATCATGCAGTAGAATGCTGGGGCGGTGCGACATTCGATGCCAGCCTTCGTTTCCTGAAGGAAGATCCGTGGGAGCGCCTTAGAAAGCTGAGAGATGGTTTTAAGAAGACAAAACTTCAGATGCTGTTCCGCGGACAGAATATTCTGGGTTATAACCATTATGCAGATGATGTGGTAGAATATTTCGTACAGAAATCAGTTGCCAATGGTATTGATATTATCCGTATTTTTGACTGTTTAAATGATATCCGCAACCTGGAGACAGCGGTAAAGGCAGCCAACAAAGAAAAAGCACACGCACAGATAGCGCTGAGCTATACACTGGGTGATGCATATACACTGGATTATTGGAAAGACATTGCAAAGAGAATCGAGGATATGGGTGCTGATTCCCTGTGTATCAAGGATATGGCAGGTCTTCTGACCCCGTACAATGCAGAGATCCTTGTGAAAGCGCTGAAAGAAGCAGTTGATCTTCCGATTGATATCCATACGCATTACACCTCCGGCGTCGCATCCATGACGTACTTAAAGGCAGTGGAAGCGGGCGCTGACATGATCGATACCGCGATGTCCCCATTTTCGATGGGAACGAGCCAGCCGGCGACCGAGGTTATGGTTGAGACCTTCAAAGGTACTCCGTATGATACCGGACTGGATCAGGAAAAACTGGCGGAGATCGCAGATTACTTCCGCCCGATGCGTGAGGAAGCGTTAAAGAGTGGTCTGATGAATACCAAGGTTCTGGGCGTTGACATCAATACCCTGCGTTATCAGGTTCCGGGCGGTATGCTTTCCAACCTGGTTTCCCAGCTGAAAGAAGCGCGCGCAGAGGATAAATACTACGATGTTCTGAAAGAGATCCCGAGAGTCCGCAAAGACTTCGGTGAGCCGCCGTTAGTTACTCCGTCTTCCCAGATCGTTGGTACGCAGGCTGTATTAAATGTCCTGATGGGCGAGCGCTACAAGATGTTCACAAAGGAATCCAAGAAACTTCTGATGGGCGAGTTCGGACAGACTGTAAAGCCGTTCGACAAAGAAGTTCAGAAGAAAGCAATCGGCGATGCAAAACCGATCACCTGTCGTCCGGCAGATCTGATCGAGCCGCAGCTTGAGAAGATTGAGGCGGAGATGAAGCAGTGGAAGCAGCAGGATGAGGATGTCCTGACTTATGCACTGTTCCCACAGGTAGCAAAAGAGTTCTTCGAGTCCCGTCCGGCAAAGAAACCGCCGGTTGAGAAACGCGAGATCCTGAAAGCGGCTGCGCCGGAAGTAAAGAAAGCACCGGTGTCCACTGAGGAGATGGATGGAAACGGCATTAATACCTGGGCTGGAAGAAAAAGCGAGTCTTACCAGATCTAAGCTAAAAAGAATTTAAGGATTTTGAGCCAAAGGAGTGCCAGAATCGGTAGAGTGTACCGGGTTGGCACTCCTTTTTTATTTCATAGGAAATACGTCCTATGAAACAAAAAAATGCTCTGCGAGGATGCGCACTCGCGCGAAGCAGAAACATGTCGCAAGCGACCGCGCTCGGCGCGAGAATGTGCCAAGGCACATTCTTTTTCATGCGGTCATGTATTCAAAAATCATGTATCCGGAAAATATTTCGAAGCCAATCTATACTGCTTCTAAAAATTAAGAAAATCTTACAATTTCACGCAAAAGCCCCAAATTTTGCGAAGTTTTTTCGGTAAGGTTGACACATATGGTCTTTTTTCATTATAATAGATACGATTGTAAAAACGTGAAAAAGATGGAAAACAGTCGAGCGGCTGTCTGGAAATACGGCGGCAGACAGAATAAGAATTCCGTTGCGGGGGATGAATTGCAGAAAACGCAGCAGAATGAGGAGATAGACGGATGAAAAAATGGAAGTTATTGGGGAAACGGGCGGCGGCGTTTCTGCTGGGCGCTGTGATGGCGGTCAACCCAGGGCTGGCAGGTACTGCAGCAGAGTCTTTGCTGGGGATCGTCAGCTATGCGGAAGAGAGAACCGCGTCGGTCAATGCGACAAACCTGAATGTCCGGAGTGGTCCGGGCACTTCGTATCAGGCACTAGCGAAGCTGTCCAAGGGCGCACCGGTTACAGTACTTGGTGAGCAGACGGGAACGGATGGCGTCGTATGGTATCAGATACGATATAGCGGAAGCGGCGGTGAGCAGACGGGTTATGTTTCGAGCAAATACATAAAGTTTCCGACTGCGATCAAATCGGATTCGGATTTTGAAAGCTATCTGACAAAGCAGGGATTTCCGGAGAGCTATAAACAGGGACTCCGGGAATTGCATGCACAATATCCGAATTGGACGTTCACGGCGTTCCAGACGAATCTGGATTGGAACACAGCGTTGAAAAATGAAAGCGTGATCGGACGGAACCTGGTTGCGAGCAGCAGCATTTCGTCCTGGAAATCGACCGAGACAGGTGCGTATGACTGGGGAACCGGAACCTGGCCGGGCTTTGACGGAAGCTCCTGGGTACAGGCGTCTTCGGATATTATCGCCTATTATATGGATCCGCGGAATTTCTTAAATGATAAATATATTTACCAGTTCATGAAACAGTCGTATGACAGTTCGCTTCACACGAAGACGGGGCTGCAGAACATGGTGAGCGGAACCTTCCTTTCCGGCACGGTGTCGGGCGGCTCGTCGGTATCGGCCGGTACGGGAAGCAGTTCTGGAAGCTATTCTTCCGGTTCAGCGACGGGACCGGGAAGTTCGTCAGGTTCGAGCGGAAGCAGCGCCGGTCTGTCGTCTCCGATTGCTTCGATCAGCGATCATAAGACGGAGCGGGTGGCAGCGACCAATGGACCGGGCATGGCGGGAGATGGATTTTCTTCCAACAATGCAGACGGGGAGACGGCGCCGGTCAGCAGCGGCACATCGAATAAGTCATCGGAGACAACCAGCAGCACGGCTGGAACCACCAGTGGCAGTACAAGCGCACCGGGAAGCAGTACAACCGGAACAACTTCTGGTTCACCCAGCAGCGGAAGAACAAGTGCACCGGGAAGTGGCACTTACAGCAGTTCGGGAACTTCCACGGGAGTGGCGCAGCAGTCTGCAATCGGTACTTCCTATGTAGATATCATCATGAATGCGGCATCCGAATCGGGAGTCAATCCATATATTCTGGCGTCGATGATTCTGCAGGAACAGGGCAGCCAGGGAACCGGACGCAGTATTTCCGGAACGGTGTCCGGCTATCAGGGATATTATAACTTCTTTAATATAGAGGCATATCAGTCCGGCTCGATGAGTGCGGTAGAACGCGGACTCTGGTGGGCATCCCAGTCGGGAAGCTATCTGCGCCCGTGGAACAGCATCGAGAAATCGATCCGCGGCGGTTCGGTTTATTATGGCGATAATTATGTAAAAAAAGGGCAGGATACGCTGTACTTAAAGAAATTTAATGTGCAGGGCAGCAACCTTTATAAACACCAGTACATGACGAACGTGCAGGCGGCAGCTGCCGAAGGACTGACGCTTTCGAAGATCACGGCATTGGCAAATACAACACTTGAGTTCTCGATTCCGGTGTATAAAAACATGCCGGCGGGCGCCTGCGTCAAACCGACGCTGGACGGCAGCCCGAACAACAAGCTGTCGGCGCTGGGCGTCGATGGATTTGCACTGACACCGACCTTTAACCGAGATACAGAGTCCTATGATCTGATTGTGGATCCATCGGTGGCAAGCGTGACGGTAGCAGCGAGCGCGATTGATTCCAAGGCAACGATTGCCGGAACGGGAACGGTCGATCTGCAGAGCGGTGTCAATGAGATCACTGTGACGGTCAAAGCGGCAAATGGAAATCTGCGAAATTACGTCCTTCACGTAGTGCGCCAGTCGGGCGGTCCGACCTACTCAAGCTCGATTGGAAGCGGCGTTTCCTCTGGAAGCAGCTCTAGCGGTCCGGCGACGGGACCGGGCATGTCTTCAGGAAGCAGTTCAGGAAATTCTTCCTCCGGCGGTTCGGATGTGCAGATTGTCGGTCCGACCTCTTCGGGAAGCAGTTCAGGAAGCTCTCCTTCCGGGCAGTCCGCACCGGGATCGAATGTGAATGGATTTGGGAGCGGCAGTTCCGGAACCCTGATTGCGCCAAATGGGGAGTCTGTCGGGAGCGCCGGCAGTCCGCAGGGGAGCCAGTCGCCGACCAGCGCGGCGGCACCATCCCAGTCCACATCGGGAACGCATGCGGCATCGCCGGTGCGCGGGGATGTCAACGGCGACGGTAAGCTGAACATCATGGATGTCCTGCTGACACAGCGGTCGATACTGGGACTTGGAAAGTTAAGAGCGGAAGAAATCGCGCGCGCCGACCTCAATGGAAATGGAAAAGTAGATATTTTGGATATTCTTCTGATGCAGAAGAAGATTCTGGGACTGTAGGGATATTTCACGTACCTGCGGCTGGTCTTGAGAGGTGGCAGCGGGTACGTGAAAATTTGTAAAGAAAGGGAACGGTGCAGATAGGGGATCGTTCCCAATAAAGAATATAGGACAGGGCAGTTGAATGAAAAGGTTTAAAAATATCATATTAGGTATACTTGCGGCAGGTATGCTGACGGTGGCGGCGCCGGTTGGCGGGATCAGCGCCTATGCATCCAGCGCAAAAATTTCATTTTCCGATCCGAGTGCGACGGTGGGTCAGGAGTTCAGCGTCAATGTGAAGATCTCCTCTCAGGATGGAAATCTAGGGGCATCCGACGTGGTACTTTCCTATGATCCGTCGGTCATTGAGTTTGTGAGCGGAAATAACGCAAGCGGCGGTGCAGGTTCCGTCCGCCTGGTTGGAACGATGGATTCCAATTCGACGAAGGCATTTTCCTATACGCTGAAATTCAAGGCAGTGCAGGCGGGAAATACTTCGATCTCTGTGGGAAGTTATGAAGTCTATGACTCAGATGCACAGGCAGTCACAGTTTCTAAAACGGGGACGGCGAGCGTCAAAGTAAAAGCACCGGCAACCTCCTCGGCGGAAGCGGCGCTTTCGTCCTTAAAGATTTCTCCAGGAACACTTTCCCCTGCATTTTCGCCAAATGTGACTTCCTATACGGCGCAGGTAGGAGCCAGCGTCGATAAGCTGGCGGTCAGCGCGAGTGCGAAGGACAGCAAGGCGAAAGTCCTTGTCAGCGGTGATTCCGGCTTAAAGGTAGGTGCTAATACCGTTGTCTGCAAGGTGACGGCGGAGGATGGACAGACAACTAAGAGCTACACGATCACAGTCAATAAGCTAGATACGGTCGATGTGCCGTCAGAGGCAGAGACAGGGGCTGAAACAGAGGCAGTTGGGACAACGCCGGTTGTGACAAACGGGCTGGATGTGGAAATAGACGGCGTTTCCTATACGGTGGCGACGGAATTTGATGCCTCCCTGCTTCCGGAAGGATATACGCAGTCTACCTGTACTTATGGCGGTTCAGAGGTCCAGTGTGGAAATGGCAATGACCTGACGCTTCTGTATTTGCAGGGTGCCGATGGAAATGGTGCGTTTTATATTTATATACCGGAATCCGGTGTGTTATCTCCGTATGTGACGATCGATGTGACAGCAAAGTCGATTCTGGTGCTTCCACCGGATGAGTCGGTTCAGATTCCGGATGGATTTATGGAGACGACTATTCAGTTAAACGGCACGTATAAAGTGCAGGGCTGGGTGTGGAAGAGCGATGAACAGCAGAAGTATTGTGTCGTATATGGTATGAATGAGAGCGGCGAGAAGTCGCTGTATCGGTATGATATTGCAGAAAAGACCTTCCAACGGTATTTTGAAGACCCGTCTCTGGCAACTAAATACGATGATGCACAAGTGGAAGAGATTGTAGATAAGTACAACGCACTTTGCAGGGATTATAATATTCGCTTTGTCATGCTTGCGGTTCTGGGCGTAGCGTGTGTAATCTTGTTCTTTATCGTGATCAATCTTCTGCTCAAGCGGAAAGAGTGGAGAGAGGAAGCGCAGGCAGCCGGAGGCAGACAGAGGTCCAAGCGTCGTCCGTCATCGCCGAATGCACGACCGGCGGCAGACGCATGGGTGAAACGAGACACTGGGCGCGATAAGAGAGAAGACGGGGAAATGACGCCGGCAAGACCGGCAGCGCGGAGTGAGAAGGAGCGCATGGCAGCGGATGACAGACGCCGCCCGTCCGCAGAGCGGATGGAGGAAGGGCGTCGGAGTGCGCGCCGAACCCAAGAGACGCTGGAGGCAAGACCGGTCCGCCGGGAGCGGGAAGAGGAGCGCGAGACGCCGCCGGCCCGCCGGACAAGGGATGAGGAGCACGCGTTCCAGCCGGTCCGCCGGGAGCGGAGTATGGAGGTAGCAGCATCGGCAGACCGCGCAAAACGGATGCCGGAGGAAAGACGCCGCCGGGAAGCGGGAAGCGAAAATCGTTCCGAACGCGTCCGTAGAGAAATGCCAGAAGAAAGCAGTCCGGCTTGTGTCCGCAGAGAGGCATCAGAAGAAGAACGTCTGCAGCGCACCCGCAGAGATACGGCAGAGGAAAGCCGTTCTGAGCGTCCGCGCAGAACTTCGGCAGACGGAAGCCGCGCAGAGCGGGAACGCCAGGCAGTGGCAGAAAGCCGACGCACAGAACGGGAACGTGCCGTTTCAGCAAAAGTAAGCCGCCTGCAGCGCGATTACACGCCGGCATCGGCGCATCGTGCGGCGAAAGAGTCTGCAGTATCGGGAGAACGCCGGAATGCACGCCCGGCGATTTATGTGCGCCCGGCATCCCGCTCGGAGCTTTACTACACGCTGGAACGGGAGGAATACGGTGATCGCCCAACGAGATATGAGTCGGAATCAGAGCGATCCAGACGCGCCCGCGAGGCAAAAGCCCGGTTAGAGCGGGATCGGCGTGATGAGGATGGATTTGAGTATATCGACGATCCGCAGTAAATAAAAGAGGAAAAGATGGATATCTGTCCAGGAGATTTCTGGTGGGTATCTGTCTTTTCTTTTATATCGATTTTTTGTAACAAGTTCACACAATTAACATAGTTTTACAGTTGACGAAAACACCTGTTTGTTATACAATCTATATAACAAATGATAAAACAGGCGGCTGACTGTATTTAGAAACGGGGTCTGCCGTCAGAATGAAAGATGGTGGAGTATGATTGTAGAGATTGATTTTAACAGTGAGGAAGCGCTTTATATTCAGCTCATAAACCAGATCATCATCGGGATTGCGACCGACCAGATCCGGGAGGGCGATACGCTGCCATCCGTGCGCCAGTTAGCGGATAACATCGGAATTAACATGCACACGGTCAACAAGGCATATTCTGTACTGAAACAGGAAGGTTTTCTGCGTGTGGACCGCCGCCGCGGGGCAGTGATTGCACTTGATACGGATAAGATGCGGACGATCTCGGAGATGCGCCGGGATCTCAGTGTGATTCTGGCAAGAGGTGTCTGTAAAAATGTGAGCCGCGAGGAGGTTCACGATCTGGTGGATTCCATTTATGACGCATTTACAGCGGAATAGCAGGTTCCGGCTGCGGGCGATGATTTTTGTGTATTGGAACCGTTGCGGGATGTGTATGTTGGGAGGATAAATTATGCTGTGTGAGAAATGTGGGATTCGCGAAGCGAATATTAAATATACAGAAGTGTTTAACGGCGTCAAGACAGAGCATAATCTCTGCGCCCAGTGCGCGAAAGAGATGGATCTGGGACCGTACTCGGCACTGATTGAGGGAGAATTTCCGCTTGGAAAACTGCTTTCGAGCCTTTTGGGACTGACGGATGCGTCTGCCAGCCAGGCACCGAAAGAGGATGTGATATGCCCGACCTGCGGCACGACGTATGAAGAATTTATCAAGAACAGCCGTTTCGGATGCGCGGACTGTTATCATGTGTTTGATCCGTTGCTTGGGGAGAAAATTAAGAAATTGCAGGAAAATTCGAGCCATACCGGCAAACATCCGAAGATCCAGCCGCGCAGTCAGGCGGCTGCAGAGGTGACGAAGAAAGGAGAACTGGAATTCAGCCCGGAGGAGCAGATTAAGCAGCTGAAACGCAGGCTGGAAGCGGCGTTGCAGGAAGAAGACTATGAGACGGCTGCTGCCTGCCGGGATAAGATACACAGTCTGGAAGGAGAGATGAGACATGACGAAATGGTTTGAGGAAGTGGCGAATGATGCGTCCAATATCGTTTCCAGTCGGGTGCGTCTGTCTCGGAACTGGGAGGAATATAAATTTCCGAGTCGTCTGGAGCCGGATGAGGCGCGGACGATGATTGCCCGTTTAAAACAGAATTTCCGCGATCTGGGTGACCGGGACGGTCAGTTTTATGAATATGAAGATCTGGAATTGATGGAGAAGCTTGACCGCACCGCATTGCGGGAACGGCGGCTTTTAAACCGCACGCTGGCGGAGAAGACGACGCCGGGCGGGATCCTCTGTTCGGAGGATGAGCGGGTCAGCATGGTATTAAATGCGGACGATCATATCCGTTTACAGGTGCTGGCATCGGGACTCGATCTGCAAGAATGTTATGCAAAAGCGGATGCGCTGGATGATTATATCAACGAGAAGATTCCGTATGCATTTAATGAGAAATATGGATATCTGACGTCCTATCCGACGAATGTCGGAACAGCAATGAAGGCGTCTGTGGTCGTGCATCTGCCGTCTCTGACGATGAATAAGAAATTTCAGGAACTTCTGGGCGATATGGGACGTTTCGGCACGACCGTGCGCGGCGTTTATGGCAGAGGCAATGAAAACTACGGCGATCTGTACGAGGTAGTCAATCAGAAGACACTCGGCATCACCGAACAAGAGATTCTGGAGCTGGTAGCCAACGTGGCGGGGCAGCTCTCGGCGCAGGAAAATCAGTTCCGCGAGGTTTCTCTGTCGAGACACCGCCTGGAGCGGGAGGACGAGGCGTACAAGTCCTACGGCGTTCTGAAATATGCGCGCCGGATGACGCTCAAGGAAGCGATGACATTTCTATCTCATGTCTGGGCGGGCATCGCGGACGGGCTGTTAAAACCGGCGGAATTTGTGAGCATTTACCGCCTGATGATCGGCATCCAGCCGGCAAACTTACAGAAACGTTCGAGCAAGCCGCTGGGACGTGAGGAGCTGGAGGCAGAGCGGGCGCGGTATCTGCGGGAGGAACTGCCGAAGCTGGTGTAAAGTAAAAAGAAACAGGAGGAACAGTAAAATGATCGATCGTTTTACTCAGAAAGCCAGAGAAGCGATCCGTCTGGCAGTCGAGACAGCGCAGGAGCTGGAACACGGCTATGTGGGGACGGAGCATCTGCTTTTAGGACTGATAAAAGAGGGAACTGGCGTGGCGGCAGCGGTTCTGGCAGAACATGATGTGACAGAAGAGCGTGTCATGGAACTGATGGAGCGTCTGATAAGCCCGGCAGTGGCGACTCAGGTAGAGGGACAGATTGAGTATACGCCGGGAGCGCGCGCCGTGCTGCAGGCGAGTTATGATGAGGCGGTTTTTTTCAAAGCGCCTCTGATTGGAACGGAGCACATCCTGATTGCCATCATCAAGGATGGAAAATCAACTGCGTGCCGTTTACTCAATACAATGAATGTTAATATTCAGAAATTATATGTGGATCTGATGGGGGCTATGGGCGATGACGCGCCGTCCGAGGCAGCGGAAGATGCGGCAGCAGGACGGGTGCGCCCGGAGAAAGGCAATACACCGAATCTGGACAATTTCAGCCGGGATCTGACCCAGATGGCGCGGGACGGAAAGCTCGATCCAGTCATCGGCAGGGAACGGGAAATGAAACGTGTTATTCAGATTTTAAGCCGCCGGACGAAGAATAATCCGTGCCTGATCGGGGAACCAGGCGTCGGAAAGACGGCGGTTGTGGAAGGTCTGGCACAGTTCATTGTTTCCGGCAATGTACCGGAGACGATCGCGAAAAAGCGGGTTGTCAGCCTCGATTTGTCCGGCATGGTCGCAGGATCTAAGTACCGCGGTGAGTTCGAAGAGCGGATTAAGAAGGTACTTGCCGAGGTGCGGGAGAGTGGAAATGTGCTCTTGTTTATTGACGAGATTCACACGATCATCGGCGCAGGCGGCGCGGAGGGCGCGATCGATGCCTCCAATATCCTGAAACCGTCGCTGGCGAGGGGCGAGATTCAGCTCATTGGTGCGACGACGCTGGAAGAATACCGCAAATACATCGAAAAAGATGCGGCCTTGGAACGCCGGTTTCAGCCGGTTATGGTGGATGAGCCGACGGAGGCGGAATCCATCGAGATTTTGAAGGGGCTTCGCAGCCGCTATGAGGAGCACCACAAGGTGACGATCCAGGATGAGGCACTGGTGGCAGCGGTGCGCCTGTCTGCCCGCTATATCAATGACCGTTTCCTGCCGGACAAGGCCATCGATCTGATCGATGAAGCATCCTCGAAGCTGCGTCTGACTGTATATACGGAGCCGGAGGAGATCAAAAAGCTCGAAGCGGAGATCAAAAAACTCGAAGGCCAGAAGGAAGAGGCGATCAAGGCTGAAGCCTATGAGAAAGCCGGTGAGATCAAGAAGAAGCAGCAGAAAAAGCAGGAAAAGATTGAAAAGATTCGTGAAAAATGGGAAAAAGAGAAAAATTCACGCAAGTTAGTGGTCGGTGAAAATGAGATTGCGGACATTGTTTCTGATTGGACGAAGATACCGGTTCGCAAGCTGGCAGAAGAAGAGTCAGAGCGGCTGTTGAAACTGGAGTCCATTCTGCATGAGCGTGTGGTCGGACAGGAGGAAGCTGTATCCGCCGTGGCGCGTGCGATCCGCCGTGGTCGTGTGGGACTTAAGGATCCGAAACGGCCGATCGGTTCGTTTCTGTTCCTGGGACCGACGGGTGTCGGAAAAACAGAGCTTTCCAAGGCACTCTCGGAGGCGATGTTTGGCACGGAAAATGCGATGATCCGCGTTGATATGTCGGAGTACATGGAGAAACACAGCGTTTCCAAGATGATCGGTTCGCCGCCAGGATATGTTGGCTACGAGGAGGGCGGACAGCTCAGCGAGAAGGTGCGTCGCAATCCATATTCGGTTATTCTCTTTGATGAGATTGAAAAAGCGCATCCGGATGTATTTAACATTCTGCTGCAGATCCTCGATGACGGGCACATTACGGACGCACAGGGACGGAAGGTGGATTTCAAGAACACGATTCTTATTATGACTTCCAATGCAGGTGCTGAAAATATTATTTCCCCGAAGCGGCTTGGATTCTCGTCGGAGAGCGGTGAGAAAGCGGATTATGCGTTTATGAAAGAGCGCGTGATGGAGGAAGTGCGCCGGATGTTTAAGCCAGAGTTTTTAAACCGAATCGATGAGATTTTAGTATTCCATCCTCTGACGAAGGAGAATATCAAGACGATCGCGGGCATTCTGCTGCGCGGCATCAAGAAAAGGACGGAGGATCAGCTTGGAATGACGCTCACGATCACAGATGATGCGATCGATTTCCTGGCAGACAAGGGATATGATTCCAAATATGGTGCAAGACCGTTGCGCCGGACGATCCAGACGCAGATCGAGGATCAGCTTTCTGAGAAGATCCTGGAAGGCACGATCCGGAAAAAAACAGAGGTTCGGATTGAAAAAGATGGCGATCAGCTGAAATTTGAGACGGTCTAAAGGGCTGGAAGCGAAAAGACTGGTAAACCCGGTCGAAGTGTGTTAAAATGATACTACTGAGTAACTGTGTAAGTGCGGAGCAGTTGCGATATTGATTAAAAGGATACTAGGAGGATAAAGCATTATGCCAGTAGTTAGCGAGTTAATCCGCATCGAGGATGACGGAACCATCAGTTTTGGCAATTATATGTTAGCAGCAAAGTCCAAGCTGCAGGATTTTGAATTTCAGGGCGATCTTTATAAGGTAAAAACATTCGGCGAGATTACCAAGCTGGAGCGCAACGGAATGTTCGTATATGAGTCGGTACCGGGCACGGCAGTCAATCATTTCCAGGCGGGAGATACTTCCGTACAGTTTTCGGTTGAGGGCGAGAAGGATGCTCAGATTACCATTCAGTTAGAGGATGAGCGTGAGTATGAGGTATATGTAGACGGCGTATCGGTCGGCGGCATGAAGACCAACGTCAGCGGCAAACTGGTACTGAGCGTGGAGCTGAACCCGGGCAAGGCAACCGCAATTCGGATTGAAGCCAGATAAGGAAAAGAAAAACAAAACGTTACGTACAAGTTACAATGCGTGAGATGAAAGCTGCTGCATGGCAGGAATGGCGGGCGTGTGCGCCGGAAGCCGGTTTCCGCCATGCAGCAGCTTTTTGTGTAATAAGAAATATGAGAAGAAGTGTTTGGAAAGGAATCAGCATGGCAAAGGCAAAATCAACGGGATTTTTCTGCAGGGAATGCGGTTATGAATCTTCCAAATGGATGGGGCAGTGCCCGGCGTGCAAGGCGTGGAATACGATGGTGGAAGCGCCGTCCGCACCGGCATCATCCGGTACGGCAGCAGGGCGGTATGCGGCAGCGGCTTCGCTGACGGCGGCACCGGGGAAACGGGTTAGCGCGCAGGCAAAGCCGGTCAGCTTAGATGAAATTGAGCTTTCCGATACGGATCGGACGAGAACCGGATTTGCAGAACTTGACCGGGTGCTTGGAAGCGGCGTGGTGCGTGGCTCCCTGGTGTTGGTCGGCGGAGATCCGGGAATCGGAAAATCAACCCTGCTTCTGCAGGTCTGCCGGAACCTGGCAGGACAGGAACAAAAGGTTTTATACGTCTCCGGCGAGGAGTCATTAAAACAGATCAAACTGCGGGCAAGCCGGATCGGGACGGTGAGCGGACCACTTTCGTTCTTGAGTGAGACGAACCTGGATACGATTGCGGAGGTGATCCGGGAGGTACGCCCGGACGTGGTCGTGATCGACTCGATCCAGACCATGTTTATCGAGGCGGCAGGTTCCGCACCGGGCAGTGTCAGCCAGGTAAGAGAGTGCACCGGCGTCCTGATGCAGCTCGCAAAAGGACTGGGTGTGACAGTCTTTATCGTCGGTCATGTGACGAAAGAGGGCGTTGTGGCGGGACCGCGTATGCTGGAACATATGGTTGATACAGTGCTTTATTTTGAGGGCGATCGCCATGCGTCCTACCGGATTCTGCGGGGAGTGAAGAACCGTTTCGGTTCGACCAATGAGATCGGCGTGTTTGAGATGCGGGAGGAAGGACTGGCGGAGGTGCCGAATCCATCCGAATTTATGCTGGAAGGGCGCCCGGCGGAGGCATCCGGTGCGGTGACTGCCTGTTCGATGGAGGGAACCCGCCCGATTCTTCTGGAAGTGCAGGCGCTGGTGTCAAAGACGAATTTCGGACTGCCGCGGCGGACGGCAGCGGGCGTCGATTACAACCGTGTGAACCTGCTCATGGCAGTGTTGGAAAAACGATGCCGTTATGCCCTGTCCGGGTACGATGCGTATGTCAACATTGCAGGCGGCATGAAGATGAACGAGCCGGCGCTTGACCTTGCGATCGTGATGGCGCTGATTTCCAGCTATAAAGACCGTCCGCTGGATGAGAAAACGATCGTATTTGGCGAGGTCGGACTTTCCGGCGAGGTGCGCGCCGTCTCGATGGCAGAGCAGAGAGTCCATGAGGCAGTCAAGATGGGATTTACAAGATGCATTCTTCCGATGGTCAATGTCAGTAAATTGAAACCAAGGTCGGATATCCGGCTGGAAGGGGTGGCAAATGTGCGGGAGGCGATTGGGCTGCTGTAGGTTGCTTGGATTTTGGGAAAATTTAAGAAAAATAATAGTAGCGTAAGTATTCTGAGGTCAGAAATGGTTCCTGACGCATCCGATTGGGAGTGCCTGAGAAGACTGCCACAGATGATATTGATTATTGTTCTGATGCATATAACAGATGGACAAACATGATCCAGAGATGCTACAACTCAAAGATTCATGCGTACAAACCATATTATAAAGATACAAGAGTATGTGATGAATGGCAGAACTTTTCCAACTTCAAAATCTGGTATGATGAACATTATATTCCGGGGAATGCGATTGATCTTGATAAAGATCTTCTGTGCAATGAAGCTAATATATACAGTCCAGAAACGTGTGCATTTCTTTCTCATTATCTGAATACGGTATTTGAGGACAGAGAAGCACCTAATACCACTCTGAATGATGATGGGAAGTATGAGGTCAGAATAATGATTTTAAATAAGAAAATTGACTTGGGTACATATGATACAGAAGATGAAGCAAAGAAAGGTGTGATTGAGGGTAAGAAGAATTATATTGATGAGATGGCAGAGAAGAGCAAGGGGAAAGTTCCAGATTGTGTATATGATGCTATGAAAAATTGGGAGGTTAAGGTGTCTTAAAAATAGACACTTTAGCATCTAAAGTGAATGATTAAAAAACCTAATAAAATCAATAGGTCACTTTAATGCAATGAAGTATGACAAAAATATAACAATGTCAATAAAAATTGGTAAAATACTTTAGTGTACTAAAGTGAAACTATAATACATAAGGGCATATTGGATGTGATAATATATCTGATATGCCTTTTTTTCGCCGTTTTGGGGTGGTATATGATAAAAGATATTGACACCATATATGACACCACATATAATATAAATAGGAGGTATGAAGAATGTCAAAATGGGATAAACTAATAGCGCGTATATGCAATTTATCAAAAGACCTCCGGTTTGATGAGTTACGGAAGGTATTAGAAAGTTATGGATATGAAATGAATGCTCCGAAAGGTGGAAGCAGTCATTATACTTTTAGAAAACAAGGATGTATGCCAATTACAATACCAAAGCATGAACCAATCAAAAAAGTGTATGTAGAAATGGTAAGGCAGATTGTTGAAAGTGAGGCGAAAAATAATGAAGACGCTGAATGATTATATGGCAATGTCCTATCGTATGGAAATTGTAGAAGATAAGGATGAGGGGGGATTTGTGGTATCTTATCCAGATTTGCCCGGATGTATTACTTGTGGCGAGACATTAGAATCCGCGATTGAGAATGCACAGGATGCGAAAAAAGCATGGATTGAAGCTGCATTAGAAGATGGCGTAGAAATTCATGAACCGGACAGTTTGGAAGATTATTCTGGACAGTTTAAATTGAGAATACCAAGAAGTTTGCATCGTTCACTTGCAGAGCATTCACAGAGAGAGGGGATCAGCATGAATCAGTATTGTGTATATCTTCTTTCCAGAAATGATGCGGTATTTTCAAAATGGTAGATAGGTTAAAAATGTAGAGGAATAGTTCGTATAGGGTATATTGGATAGAAAAATCCGGTATACCCTATTTTTTACGTTTTTTTAGTATGGTAGCAGGAGAGAAGAATTAATTCTGCTTCATGGCTTTTGTAAGATTTAGTAGAGCATCGACCTCTGGTTGTGTCAGACCGGAAAGATTCTTTTTTATATCCAAATTTCTACAATTTTCTGAAAATGTATGGTATAATTTTGTATAAGCAAAGAAAAAATCAGAGTATAAATATCAAGAGACAAAAGAGTAGTTTTTCTTATAGCACTTGATCCGCATCAGACGGAACATACTGCACAATGTCGGAAATATTACATTCCAGAATCCGGCATAAGTCATTGAGGGTCTTGGTAGATACATCTTTATTGTGTTTCAGTCTGTGGAGCGTGCTATGCGATATATGATATTTATTCGTGAGAGTATACCAATTTTCACTTGACTGTTCAAGAGTATTCCAGAAGGGGGAATAATCGATCATTGTAGCACCTCCGTTTCTATATCATATGAATTAAGTGTAATAGGTATTCTTTTAGTTGAATATCTTCGGGAAAACGAATATAATGGATATATGATACTTTGAAAGTAGGAGAAGATGGGAGAGAGTAGGTATGGGAGAGACAAATCAAAGATATACCCAGTTAAGTAAAAATACGGACATTTACATACTGGGCGATGCACCTCTTGTTTTATTAGGAAGAGCGTTGCTTTATGATACTAAAGAAGATAAGGTTATAGGTCAGTTAAAATTCCAGAGTATTTCAGAGAAAACAATTATTGCATTTAAAATTTCTGTTATTGGATTTGATGTATCGAATGTCCAGATAGAGCAGTCGGAATTTCAATATCTGGATTTAAAAATGAAAGAAAATGATGTTACTGGTAGCCAGACACCGATTGCATTTAGTAATAAAAATGTTCGAAAATTTGTATTCTGGATCAGTGAAATAGTTTATGAAGATGGAAGTATAGATAATCCATCTAATCATGAGTTGATTTTAGTTGAGAAGAAACTGGTAAGTGATGTTCTGGACAAGGAATTAGCAGAGCAATATAAGCGGAGTTTAAAACCTAATATTCCAGTCAATTTTTGTCAATATATTCCAGCAGTATTTGGTAATCGTGTTTGGTGCTGTAACTGTGGAAGTATAAATGCAATTTATAGGACGAAATGTTATCGTTGTGGAAGTGAAATCGCTAATCAGCAAAGAGTTTTTAATAAAGAGTATCTTGAAAGTCAGTTAGAGAAATATAAAAAAGAAAAAGAACTGGAAAGTATTGAAAAAGCAAAAATTAGACAGAAACAGATAAAACAATTAAAATTTGGAACCACAATTGCTATTGTAGTAGCTACTGTTTTGCTGGCTGGAAATTTAAGCTATAAAAAAATCATAGTTCCATATATACAATATGAAAAAGCTGAAAAATTGATGGAAAGAGAAGATTATGCTGGAGCGAAAGAAATGTATGAGAAATTAGGAGCATATGAAGATGCTGATGAGCAAAAAAAGAAACTTGATGAGAAACTTATACAAAAGGCTATGTATGCGAAGGCAATGTTAAATTATCAAAGTGATAGTAAATCTGTAGCACTGGACAATTTTTTGAAATGTGATGGATATAAAAATGCTTATTATTATATTGGAATGATAAAAGCAAATCGAAAAGATTACGAGGACGCAATTTCTTATTTTGATAAGGTAAATGAAAATAGTGAAAAATATGATGATGTTATTTCGGAAAAGGAAGAATGTTATTATAAGTTAGCAATGAATAATGTAGAAAAAGGAGACGCTAATAGTTTTGCTAAAGCAAAAGAAGAATTGGAAAAAGCTAATGGAATACACGATAGTAAAGAAATATTGAAAATTGTACAAGAGGAATTAGATAAAAAAAGAATAGGTATTTATTATGATGAAAACAACCCTAAATTAGTCTTAAATATATGTTGCATAGTGCATTCAGAAACTTTAAATGTAAGTTATAGAATTCACATTTATGAGGTGTTGGGACAGGGACGACAACCAAATATAATTAGGTTGTTATTCACTCCGGAATTAGAAGATGAAAGTGTTATGATAGATGATCATAATGGAACAGTAAAATTAAGTTTTTCTGGCGATACAATCACAGAAACGTATCGTCTTGAAGGGGAGTCTTGGGATGATACAGAGCTAGACAATGGAAGAACCCATACATATGTAAAAGAAAGTGATAACTCATAAAAAACGAAGGAGAAAATAGGTATGAATAAGAAAAAGGTTGTTTGTATTTTAGCTGTTATTACAGCAATCGCGTTGATTTTAGGTGTTCAGAAAATATATACAGGATATGACAAGAAGAATAATTATTATTACAGTGAAAGTTATTCCAGTTTGGACAAAAATGCTTATGTAGGTGGAGACGCTTATAATTACATTATCAATGGTAATTATTTTACTGGATATATGGTTCAAGGAATGGGATATTTACTGATTGCCACAATAGCCGGGGTATCTGCTTTAGTGTTAAATATTGATCTTACATGGGAAGAAAATAAAAAAGAACAGCTTCCAGAATTGTAAAGTGAGGGGGGATAAACAAATGAGAAAAAGAACAAAAGTATTACTTACAGCAACAGCTATATTTATGCTGTCAATGATGGCAGGATGCAATGTTCAAAATCAAGAATCAAAAGGCGACATTTCTGCACAAACAGATGAGAATGGTGTGGAAAATGAACAGGTATCAAATGCGGATCTTCCGTTTGAAATTTTTACAGAAGGACATGATTATTCTGATCTACCATATGATATGACAAGAAATTTCACGTATTATTTGTATTTATATGAAAAAAATGGCTGGAATTATGGAACTGGATGGAATAATGAAACGGGAAAAGCGTTATTTCAAAAGGTACGCGATACAGGGGATGAACGAACAATAATTTGTCCGGATTGTGTTACATATAAAATTCAAGAATATGAAGGATATATTTATGCTATTTGTAATATAGGAGACCAGCAATATGGACTTTATAAAGCAAATGATAGTGGAGATAATTTTCATTTAATAATGAATGAGGCTACATGGTTTCAGATCGCTGATAATCAAATTTACTATACATGGTATGATGAAAATAAAAATCAAAAGTTGTATAAATGCGATTTAGATGGAGCAAATTCTGAACTTGTTCTTGATGGAAATACATATTATGACTATATATTCGATGATAAAGTTATATATCAAGATGATCCAGATGGAGAACATATAAAAATAAAAAAATTAGATTCAGATGATATAATCACAATAACAAATAAAAACAGTTATTGCCCAATTTTGGATGGAAAAAATATGTATTATGTGGCTCAAGAAAAAAGCACAAAAGATGGAGAATATTTTGGAAATTTATGTAAAGTGGATTTGTCTAGTATGCAAGAAACTATATTAAAAGCTAATGTGCCAGATGTAATTCAATATGTAGATGGATATATATATTTCCAAAATCCAGAAGATAATAACCGTGTATACAAAATTGGAACTGATGGAAAAAATTTACAAATGGTATGTCAAGATACGAATATTTCGGATTTACAAGTAAAGACGAGCGGAATATTATTTGCTAATATGACAGAAGATGGAAGTCAGCTTGCTCATTATTATTGGGCAAATTTGGATGGGACATCTAAAGTTGATTTAGTAGATGAAAATAGCTGGTGGAGGAAATAAGGCTTGAAGTAAAAATAAGGAGGGGCAGATTAGCTCCTCCTTTTTAGTTTTAGTAATGGATTTGTAACTTGTAAACAAGGGAGAAATCCGCTATAATTTAGGTAAATGAAAGGCGGTGGAAAGGATGGAAGAAATGACAGAAAGCGAACTGATTGCGGTATTGATTGACAAGTACACGGATCTCCAGCGCATCAAGAAAGCAAATGGAGAAGTCAGTAATTCTGAACTGGAATACCAGATCAAAATCACAAGAAAGAAATTATCTCTATTAAATGTGGATGTAGACGAATTGACGTTATAGGTATATATGATGAAAGATTTATTATTGTAAATTAATTTTCCACCATACTGTCAATACCGGGGCATCTGCTTAGGTACTTAAATTCTACAGGTTTGAACATCCCCCCCGGTAGGGTAGGAGATGGAGTTCCGAAACGGGATGGCAGAAAGCTAGATTGATATGAAAAATACGATGGAGTATAAGGGATATATTGGTAGTGTTGAAATTTCAGAAGAAGATGGTATCTTCTTTGGGAAAGTTCTTGGAATCCGATCTTTAATTTCGTATGAGGGAGAAAACTACAAAGAGCTTTGTGAAGATTTTCATGGTGCAGTAGATGATTATCTCGTATCTTGTGAAGCAGAAGGAAAAGAGCCAGAGAAAGCATATAAAGCATAAGACTGTCAGTGCAATAACATCTGCTGTACGCATTGGTTAAGCCCTCCTTTCCTAGATTCTGTTTCCAGTTTCTATGTAATCAGAGGGTCACAGTCCCTCTGGAGAAGGACAACCGCCTACCGTGATATGGTAGCACCCATGAAATTATTATAGCATAGGTTAGGGGAGAGTGGAAGAGAAAAGGGTGGGTTTGTCGAACTGATGTTTTTTTTGGATGCTTTGCTGGATTGTGGTGTTGATAGGATGTGATGGGAGATTTATTTTATCGAACATTTGTTTTTTTTAACCGTGTGTAAAGATGAACCTGCTATTACCCAAATCAAGAAACCGTTTAGAATCAAGAGTTTTAACATCCCCCGATAGCACAAACCCACTAAAACACTAGGAAATAAACCAAGCATCACACCAGCACCAGAGCATACAAAAAACACAGCCTATATAAGACAGTGCCTTTTATTTTATCCTGTCTATTCAATTATCATCAAATCATCATCAAATCATCATCGTTCCCCGTAATACCCCGTTCCATCTTCCAGATAGATATATAAACCTGTATCAGTTGCACTGTAATCGGTGACTTTTCGCATATCAACGAAATTATTTTGGGAATCTTCCGATCCGGTGTCAACGTAGGCAGAAGATCCGGCAGAATACCGACCCAGAGCAAAGCCGGCAAATAAAATAACTCCCATAATAGCAACCATTCCTAATAATTTAATCATTCTTTTCATGTGTTCATTCTCCTTTTTATGTGTAGGGTGCCATCATTCCGGTGACACCCTTTTTTACATCTGTTACTGTTTACCGTTCAGAATGTATTCGACTGCTTTTTCTGCTCTACTTGATGCAGACACGATCCACCGTGGTTCATTCTTTAATGCATTCAACCAGCCTTGAATGTATGCAGTAGAATTTCTAAAGGTTTTATTTGTTTCTATTCCTAAGATTTTCATAAGAAAACAGCAATTGTAACAGGGCAGGAGTGGAGAAATGCTTCTGTCCTTTTATAATAAGTAGAAACACCTTTTTTACAGTATAATGATGTACAGGAGATTTTATCTTGTAGAAAAGTGAAAGTCTATGATATAATCAAACAGAAGTTAGTTTCAAAAAACATGATAGGAAAATCAGTGACAAATCAGTGACACTTCAGTGACAAATCAGTGACATTTTAATACTAAAACAGATAGGATTAAGTGGTATTAGATAAGAAAGAGCTCAAGAATGACGAGCTGAAAATGATTACAGGATGTGTGCTTAGATGACAAGAAAACGTTGAAAAGCCTTTATTTACAAGCAATTACGCGTCAAGTCTCACGGACGTTCGACTTGAATGTTAAAAAAAACAAAAAACGCCAATGACTCATCTCTGAATCACTGACGCCTTTAGAAGCAGGGGAAGAGGGATTCGAACCCCCATTAACGGTTTTGGAGACCGTTGCTCTGCCATTGAACTATTCCCCTTCGTTGCTGACTCAGTTATAATATCATAGCCATAACGAAAAGTCAACAATTTTTTTGTGATTTTTCATTTTTTTTGATTTAATATATTTTTTTCCATTTATTAGGTTTCATTCATCATTTTATATGGAAACTAAATGTCAGGGTAATTTAGAAAAAGGGAACTTGTGTGCTCTTACCAGTCGGGGGATTTGCAATGAATATTTAGTCCAACTGCCCGAAATATAGTTGTAAAATTATTTGATTTATATAGACAATGACAATCTGGCGTGAAATGAATACGACACACAGCTATAACTGTCGCGATATTTTACCAAGAAATACGCTGATTTTTTGGTAAAAATCATGTGTCGAGAATATGTGATATAAAAGAAATTTAATTGACATTCGACAAAAATCGTGCTATAAACACTGAATAAATCTTTATGGTTTTAAATGTGCCTAAAAAACGGAGGGAAAAATTCTGTTGGTACATTCAGGAAAAAGGAGTTGTTTATTATGAAACAGAGAAAAATTATGCTGAAAACGATAGAAGATGCAAAGAAATTTGTCAATGCTTCTATGAAATGCGATTTTGATATTGATGTTTTTTATAACCGTGTTGTCATTGACGCCAAGTCGATTCTGGGAGTTATGAGCCTGGATCTGACACAGATTCTGACCGTTGAGTACATGGGCGAGGATGCAGAGTATGAGGCGTTTCTTGACACGATGGAAGCGAACAATGTGACAGCGGCATAAAAGGGCTGGAAGGCTGGTTCAAGCGGAACATAGATATCATAGATATTTTGGAAGGATATGTATGGCCCGAATCGGCATGATGAAAGAAAAGTTGATAGTACGAAAATAAAGAAAGACTGCGGGTGCCGGAGAGAAGATGGTGTCTGCAGTCTTTTTGATAGACATAAAATGTACGGAGAAGGGAGGAACCACACATGGAGCTGACCGGCAGGCAGATACGGATCTCCGTCCGCAATCTGGTTGAGTTCGTTCTGCGTTCGGGGGATATTGATAACCGGCGAACGGCGGGTGCACAGAGAGAGGCGATGTTAGCTGGGGGACGGATGCACCGGAAGATACAGCGGCGGATGGGATCAGGGTATCAGGCGGAGGTGTCGCTGCGCCATTCGGTGGAGGAGGACGGATTCCAAATCGTGGTCGAGGGGCGTGCGGATGGAATCATCCGGGATGGAAAAGATGTCACGATCGATGAGATCAAGTGTGTTTACCAGGATGTAAACTGTCTGGAAGAAGCGGTTGGCGTGCATATGGCGCAGGCGCGCTGTTATGGCTATATCTATGGATTACAGGAAGCGCTGGACGAAGTGACACTGCAGCTCACCTACTGTAATCTGGAGACGGAGGAGATCCGCCGCTTTCAGGAGATCCAGACGATGGACGAACTTTCCGAATGGTTTGCTGGTCTGATCCATGAATATGTCAAATGGGCGCGTTACCTCTATCACAATGGGCTGCGACGTGATGAATCAATCAAAGCGCTCGAATTTCCCTATCCGTACCGGGCGGGACAGCGGGATCTGGCGGTGGCGGTTTACCGGACGCTGGAGCGCGGGCGCAGGCTGTTTGTCCAGGCCCCGACCGGGATTGGAAAGACACTTTCGACGGTATTTCCGGCGCTTAAAGCGATCGGGGAAGGGCATGGGCAGAAACTCTTTTACCTGACGGCGAAGACGATCACGCGGACGGTGGCGGAAGAGGCGCTGGCGATTTTGCGGGAACGCGGGCTGTATTTTCGTTCGGTCACGATCACGGCAAAGGAAAAGTTGTGTATTTTGGAAAAACCGGTGTGCAATCCGGAAATGTGCCCGCGTGCGAAAGGGCATTTTGACCGTGTCAACGATGCGGTGTATGAAATTTTGCATCAGGAATTTGGAATCACGCGTCCGGTAATTTTAGAGTATGCGGAAAAATTTCAGGTCTGCCCGTTTGAGTTCTGCCTCGATATTTCTTCGTTTGTGGATGGGATCATCTGCGATTATAATTATGTCTTTGACCCGGATGTGCGCTTGAAACGTTATTTTGCGGATGGGGCGGAGGGAGACTATTTCTTCCTGATGGATGAAGCTCACAATCTGGTATCGCGCGCGCGGGAAATGTATAGTGCTTCTATTATAAAGGAAGAAGTGCTTTTGACGAAAAAGGTACTGGGACATCGTGCGCCGGCGCTGGGGCGGCAGCTTACAAGGTTAAATAAGGCGCTTCTGGAGATGAAGCGGGAGTGCGACGGCTACCAGGTGCTCAAGGATGCCGGACATCTGGTTTCAGTGTTAAACAGTGTTTTTGGAGAAATGGAAAAGTATCTGGAAAAGCCGGGCGGGGAAGATGGACGGGACACGATTCTGGATTTTTATTTTTCGGTGCGACACTTTTTAAATATGTATGAGCGGGTCGATGAGCATTACAGGATTTACACGGAACTTCTGCCGTCCGGCGAATTTGTCATCCGGCTTTATTGTGTCAATCCGATTGAAAATCTGGCGCAGTGCCTGTCGCAGGGGAAAGCAGCGGTCTTTTTCTCGGCAACGCTTCTGCCGCTCCGGTATTACCGGATGCTTCTGTCGGATCAGGAGGAGGACTATACGGTCTATGTGCCGTCCCCGTTTCCGCAGGAGCGGCGTCTTCTGCTGGCGGCGACGGATGTGACGAGCCGGTATACGCGGCGCAATGAGACGGAATACCGGCGGGTACTGCACTACATCCAGGCGATGGCAAGTGCAAAAAAAGGCAATTATATTGTGTTCTTCCCGTCGTACCAGTATATGAACCGGGTGCGGGAAGTGGAAAAACGTTTTGGGAAAACCGGAAAAAGTATGGAAGTTTTGATCCAGGATTCTCACATGACCGAGGAGGAACGGGAAGCATTTTTACAGAAATTTTCTCCCGAACGAACAGCTGAACGTGATACCTCCCTGGTGGCGTTCTGCGTGATGGGCGGTCTGTTTTCGGAGGGAATCGACTTGACGGGCGACCGGCTGATCGGCGTGATCGTGGTCGGAACCGGGCTCCCGATGGTATGCACGGAGCAGAAAATTTTGCAGGGATATTTTGAAGAAGCGGGAAAAGATGGATTTGCATATGCCTACCAGTATCCGGGCATGAATAAGGTACTCCAGGCGGCAGGGCGGGTCATTCGGACTGCGTCCGATCAGGGCGTCATCCTTTTACTGGATGACCGGTTCTGGCGTCGGGAGTACCGGGAATTATTTCCAAGGGAATGGAGCGATGTCAAACGGGTCAGTCTTTCGTCTCTGGAGCAGGAGCTCCAGGCGTTTTGGAGCCGTTTTCCAGAAGTTCAATAAATTCACGCGATGCCTGTGAGATCGGCATTGTCTCATTGTGGACGACGACGAGCTGGCGCGGCGGCAGGGCTTCAGTCAGGGTCAGGGCATAAAGTTCTTTTTCGCCAGCCGGGAGACAGAAATCCGGGACAAATGCGATGCCGAGACCGATGCGCGCCAGATCGATGAGCAGATCGTTGCTGCTTAATTCAATCTCCGGTACGAGGTCGAGCTGGTGCTTCTGGAACATGTTGTGCAGAAATTCGCTGGTGGTACTCTTGCGATCCAGCATGAGGATTGGGAGCGCCTGCAGCTCGCGCAGTGTAACCGGGCGGTTTTTCATCGGAAAATAGGTCTCATTGGCGACGAATATATCGTTGAATTCGCGCAGCACATGGATATTCTGCGTTCCACCGAGCCCGGAGTTTGGATAGTTCGTCAGAATAAAATCGACCTGACCGTTGTCCAGAAGCCGCGCACATTCGATGGAGGTACGGTTGGTAACCTTGATGTGGATATTCGGGTAGCGCTTGTGAAATTCGCTTAAAAATGGCACCAGATAATAGCGGCAGATCGTATCGCTTGCGCCAATGCGGAGCTGACCGCCGTTTAAGCTGTTAGAGTCGAGCAGCTGGTTTTCGCCCTGACGGATCAGGTTCATCGCCGGTTCCACGTGCTTGAGTAGGATCTCGCCTTCCGGGGTAAGCTGTACTTTTTTTGTGCTGCGGATGAAAAGAGTCTGGTTCAGTTTCTTCTCCAGTACCTTGATCGACTGGCTGACCGCCGACTGGGAGATGAAAAGCTGCTTAGATGCCTCGGAGAAACTTAACGTCGAGGCTACGTGGTAAAATACTTTATATAATTCATAGTTGATATCCATTTATTAGTCCTCCTTATAGAACTGTATTCAGTGTAACATGATTGGAGGGCGGAGTCAATAATGATTGTATCTGTGTCTTGTTTGTGATAAAATGACGGAATCATCTTAGAAGTATGTATTTTTTAGGAGGGAATACCACATGGAATCTAATACATTTTATGATATTTACTTAGAGGAACTGAAAAATCTCCCGCAGGGCACGCCGGAGGAGGAAACGGCGCTTCTGAAAAAACTGACGGAGGGGGACAAGACCGCGGCTTCCCGTCTGACGGAGTTAAAACTGGCGAAGGCGGTTCAGATCGCGGAGGAGTACCACGATCGGGGACTTCCGGCGGGCGATCTGGTGCAGGAGGCAAATATGGCGCTGTTTCTGTTCGCAAGTGAGTACGAAAACGGTGATTTCGACGCGCAGATGGAGAAAAAGGTGCGCGCGGCGATCGAGGATGCGCTGCAGATTCAGAACCGCGAGACGAAGATCGAGGAGGAGATGGCGGCGCGTGTTAATGTCCTCAAGGATATTTCTGCGAGCATGGCGCGGGAGCTGGGACGTGAGGCGACCCTTGCGGAATTGGCGGAGCGCATGAAGATGAGCGAGGATGAGATCCGTGATATCATGAAGCTGACGATGGACGCGATGAAGGTCAGCGGTCAGGCGGCAGAGATGGCTCAGAAAGAGATAGATGAACAGGAGTAATAGAAAATGCTGTTTTATTTGGTACGCCACGGTCAGACCGACTGGAACCGGGCGGGAAAGATACAGGGAACGACGGATATTCCGCTGAACGAAACAGGACGGAAGCAGGCGGAGCAGCTTGCCACTGTCCTGAAAGAAAGGAGTGGCTATCCGGCAAAAACGCGGATCGATGCGGTCTATGCCAGCCCGCTTGCGCGTGCATTCCAGACGGCGGAGATCCTGGCAAAGGAAGGAAAATTACCGCTCCGCCGCCTGACGGGGCTGCGGGAGCGCGATTTTGGATGCTGGGAAGGCAAAAGCTGGCAGCAGGTGGAAGCAGAGTACCCGGATGAATTTCATCTGTGGAGGGAACAGCCGATGGTCGGCATCCCGTCCGGCGGAGAATCAAGAAAATCCTGCGAGGCGCGGAGTGAACGGGCGATCCGACAGATTTTGGAGGAGACAGCCGGGGATGCGGTGATCGTGGCGCACGGTGGGATCCTCGTCTTTTTGATGAATTATCTGCTCCGTTTCCATCGGGAGCCGCAGGAGATCATTGTGGCGAATGCCAGTCTGTCGGTTGTTTCGTATGACCGTTCGACGGGGATGGGAAAGCTGCTTGCACTGAATGAGACAGGGGCGTTGGAACAGAAAAAATCGTTTTAAAGAATGATTTCAAAATGAAAAAAGCAGGAATGAAATAAGGCAAGAGAGAATCGTTCAATAAGATATGTTAATAAAAAATATTAAATATATTAATTTTACTAATCTATAAAAATTGTGTATGATAAAGGCAGATGCTAGAAGAAGGCATTTGCCTTTTATGCTAAAAAATGAATGTATTTTACAGAACATGAAACATTAAAATACGAAAAAACAGGAGGAAAACATGAGCGTAAGACGTATTTTCGTTGAGAAAAAACCGGAATTTGCCGTATTGGCTCACGATCTGAAAGAGGAGATCGCAAGCTATCTGGGGATCGACACGATCACCGATGTCCGCGTACTGATCCGCTATGATATTGAGGATGTATCGGAGGATGCATATCAGAAAGCGCTGATTACTATCTTCTCTGAGCCGCCGGTTGATTTTGTCTATGAGGAGGCATTCCCGTCCAAGGAAGGCGATACGATCTTTTCCGTTGAGTTCCTGCCGGGACAGTTCGATCAGAGAGCCGATTCCGCAGAACAGTGTGTGAAACTTCTGAATGAAGAGGAAAATCCGGTGATCCGTTCCGCGACAACTTATGTTATTTCCGGAACACTGACCGCGGAGCAGATCGAGGGCATCAAGTCCCTGTGCATTAACCCGGTGGATTCCCGTGAGAATAACAACGCAAAGCCGGAAACGCTGGTAACGGTATTTGAGCAGCCGGAGGATGTCAAGATTTTCGATGGTTTCTGCGGTTATGGCGAGGCAGAGTTAAAAGAACTCTACGATTCCCTGAACCTTGCGATGACGTTCAAGGATTTCGAGCATATCCACAACTACTTTAAGAACGAAGAGAAGAGAGATCCGTCTGTGACCGAGATCCGCGTGCTGGATACATATTGGTCCGATCACTGCCGTCATACGACCTTCCAGACTGAGTTAAAGGATGTTACCTTTACAAAGGGCGATTACAATGAGCCGATGGAAGCTTCCTACAAACAGTATCTGGCAGATCGCGAGGTTCTCTACAAAGATCGCGATGACAAGTTTGTCTGCCTGATGGATCTGGCTGTTCTCGCTATGAAGAAGCTTCGCCGTGAGGGCAAGCTGGAGGATCTGGAGGAGTCTGAGGAGATTAATGCGTGCAGTATCGTAGTTCCGGTTACCATCGACGGCAAGGAAGAAGAGTGGCTGGTAAACTTTAAGAATGAGACCCACAACCATCCGACCGAGATTGAGCCGTTTGGCGGCGCTGCCACCTGCTTGGGCGGTGCTATCCGTGACCCGCTTTCCGGACGTACCTATGTATATCAGGCTATGCGTGTGACCGGTGCGGCTGATCCGACCCGTCCGATGTCGGAGACACTGCACGGCAAACTTCCGCAGAAGCGCATCGTAAAGGATGCAGCACATGGCTACAGCTCCTACGGTAACCAGATCGGTCTTGCTACCGGCTATGTAAAAGAGATTTATCATCCAAATTATGTGGCAAAACGTATGGAGATCGGTGCTGTTATGGCAGCAGCTCCGCGCAAAAACGTCATCCGTGAGACTTCCGATCCGGGCGATGTAATCATCCTGATGGGTGGACGTACCGGCCGTGACGGTATCGGCGGCGCAACCGGTTCTTCCAAGGTACATACCGAGGAGTCCATCGAGGTCTGCGGCGCAGAGGTTCAGAAGGGCAATGCACCGACCGAGCGTAAATTACAGAGACTGTTCCGCCGCCCAGAGGTCAGCCGTCTGATCAAGAAGTGTAACGACTTTGGCGCCGGCGGCGTGTCGGTAGCGATCGGTGAGTTGGCTGACGGACTTCAGATTGACCTTGACAAGGTTCCGAAGAAATATGCAGGTCTGGACGGAACGGAGATTGCGATTTCCGAGTCACAGGAGCGTATGGCTCTGGTGGTAGACCCGAAAGATGTTGATAAGATGCTTGCTTATGCAGCAGAAGAGAACCTGGAGGCAGTTCCGGTTGCCGTTGTTACTGAGTCCCCGCGCCTGGTTCTGAATTGGAGAGGCAAGACGATCGTAGATTTAAGCCGTGCATTTCTGGATACCAACGGTGCTCATCAGGAGACAACCGTTACCGTTGAGGTTCCGACCAGGGAAGGCAATGTATTTGATAAACAGGAAGTAAAGGATGTCAAAGAAAAATGGCTGTCCATGCTTTCTTCCTTAAATGTATGCTCCCAGAAGGGTCTGGTTGAGATGTTCGACAGCACCGTGGGCGCAAGCAGTGTATTCCTGCCCTATGGCGGCGTCCACCAGATGACCGAGACACAGGCGATGGTGGCAAAACTGCCGATGAGCAAGGGCAAATGCGATACCGTTACCATGATGAGCTACGGCTATGATCCGTACCTGTCCAGCTGGAGCCCGTACCACGGCGCTACTTACGCAGTGCTGGATTCTGTTGCTAAGATCGTGGCAAACGGCGGTGATTTCCACAAGATCCGCTTTACCTTCCAGGAGTACTTCAAACGTATGACGGAAGATCCGAAGAGATGGGGCACACCGTTCTCAGCTCTGCTCGGTGCTTACAGTGCGCAGCTCGGATTTGGACTTCCGTCCATCGGCGGCAAGGACAGTATGTCCGGCAGCTTCTATGATGAAGAGCACGGCGAAATCGATGTACCGCCGACACTGGTTTCCTTTGCAGTTGATATTTCCGATACCAAACACGTGGTATCTCCGGAATTTAAGAAAGCGGGCAGCAAGATTGTTCTCTTTACTATCGAGAAAGATGCACATGACCTGCCGGTTTACAGCCAGATCATGGATGGTTACGAGAAAATCTACCGCGATATGGAGTCTGGAAAGATTATTTCCGCATATGCGGTTGAGGGTGCTGGTGTGGCAGAGGCTGTCAGCAAGATGGCATTTGGTAACCGCCTGGGCGTAAAGATTGAGCACAATGTAGATCCGAGAGACTTCTTCGCCGCTGGCTGGGGCAATATTGTCTGCGAGGTTCCGGACGGCAAGGTAGGCGAGCTGTCCATTCCGTACACCGTGATCGGTGAGGTGACCGACAAGGGAACCTTCGAGTATGGCAGTACCGTGATCTCCATGGAAGAGGCTCTGAAAGCATGGACCGGAACCCTGGAGAAAGTGTTCCCGACCGCTTCCGGCGCACCGATGAAGGCAGCAGAAGAGACACTTTACAATACCGATAAGGTATATGTATGCAAACATAAAGTGGCAAAACCAACTGTATTTATTCCGGCAATGCCGGGTACCAACTGCGAGCTGGACAGCGCGAAAGCATTTGAGGCAGCCGGAGCGGAGACGATTGTGCGTGTATTCCGCAACCAGAATGCATCCGATATTCGTTCTTCCATCGAGCAGTACAAAGAGGATATCAAGAAATCCCAGATCATCATGTTCCCGGGTGGATTCTCCGCAGGTGATGAGCCGGATGGTTCGGCTAAATTCTTCGCTACGGTATTCCGCAACGAGGCGATGATGGAGGAGATCGACAAACTGCTTCATGACCGGGATGGCCTGGTACTGGGTATCTGCAATGGCTTCCAGACATTAATCAAACTGGGACTTTTAACCGGAGGCAAGATTGAGCCGCAGAAAGCAGATTCCCCGACTCTGACAACCAACAACATTGGACGCCACATTTCCCGTATGGCATACTTAAAGGTTGTATCTAACCTGTCCCCGTGGCTCAGAAAAGCAGAGCTGGGCGGCGTATACTGCAACCCGATGTCCCATGGTGAAGGACGTTTCGTAGCCAACGAGGAGTGGCTTGCAAAACTTCGCGCCAATGGTCAGATTGCGATCCAGTACAGCGATCCGAACGGAAACTTATCCGTCAGCGAGGAGTGGAACCCGAACGGTTCCTACCAGTGCATCGAGGGTATCACAAGCCCGGATGGACGTATTCTTGGTAAGATGGGTCACAACGAGCGCTGCTGGAGCGATACAGGCATGAATATCTATGGAAATCAGGATATGCAGCTGTTTGCTTCAGGTGTGGAGTATTTCAAATAAAATGAACACCTGCTTTTAAGTAAGGTAGAATAGACCGGATCGCAGAAATCTGCCCCGGTCTATTTTTTGTGTGATAGAAAATTCCTTGGAATTCCCCATCACACAAAAAGGTACATTCTTTTTTATGTCACAGGAAATATCAATTATGATATAAATTCTACCATTGACGAAAATGTCAGAAAACCTTAAACAAAAAGTTATTCTCAGGTAATAAAAGTGTGCTATCCTGTCAATAACAGAAAACAGACATTTACTTCAAAAAACAAGGGAAAAATTTTGAAAATACCGACAGTTTATTTTGACGCAGGCAGATATGTTTGTTATAATGGAAACAAGAGTTTGTACGCGAGAGTACATTAAAAAAGGAGGATGGGATATGAGACATAACCTGAAGGCAGCGGCGGTTTCCACTCTTGCTATCATGGCGGCACTGGCTATGAGTATTCCGGCATACGCGGCTGACAAAAAGATCTCGGAAGTTAAGTTCCGTGTCAATGCGAAACCGGAAGCGGGCGACAGCATCGGGGATCCGGATGTGAAAGTTACGAAGGGTAACGTTGAGATTACCGAGCAGGAGTTTGACAATGACGACAGCGAGTGGGAGAGAGGCGATAAGCCGGTCATCTACCTGACGATCGAGGCAAAGGACGGTTATCAGTTATCCGGCACAAAGCTTTCTGCAACCAAGTCGGCTTACAAAGTTACGAAGCGCTCTGGCGATAAGAGCGAGTGGAAAGTTAAGATTACGATGTCAGCTGTTGACGGCGATTTGGATACGGTCGAGGATCTTAGCTGGAGCAATCGTACCGCAACCTGGGACAGCGTATCGGATGCAAGCAAGTATGAAGTTAAACTGTACCGCAACAGTTCTACCGTAACGACTGTTACAACTACAGGCACAAGCTACAATTTCTACCCATACATGACGAAATCCGGCGATTATACCTTTAAGGTACGCGCGGTTGATGGAAGTGACAAGGGTGAGTGGAGTGACGAGTCCGATGAATATTATATGAATTCTTCGGATGTGTATACAGGTACACCTCCGACCGATAATTCTTCGAACAGCTCTTCCGGTGGTTCCACTCCGGCAAATGCGAATGGTCAGTGGGTAAACAGCATTTACGGCTGGTCTTACTACATCAATGGTGTGCCGGTTAAGAATAACTGGGTATATGTTGATAATGAGTGGTATCATCTGAATGCAAACGGCTTCATGGATACAGACTGGATCTATACTGATAATAACTGGTTCTATTTAAACCCGGTATCCGATGGTACGAGAGGCAAGATGCTGACCGGCTGGCAGCAGATTGGACCGTACAAGTATTATCTGAATCCGGTATCCGACGGTACCCGTGGTGCAAGAAAGACAGGCTATCAGTTCATCGATGGCGCATGGTATCTGTTTGACCTGAATAGCGGAGCACTCTGGACGAACATGGTAACTCCGAACGGTATGGTAGCGGATGCAAATGGTGTTCTTCACTAAGGAACTATCTGGCAGCAGACCGGAAGAGGATCTGAGATGCGGAAACATACATAAATGAAATAAAAATCAGACAGCGGCAGACAGCGGACGAGCGAAAGCAAGTGGCTGATGCCGCTGTTTTTTTGTTTTTCTTGCACAGAAGGGGGGAAAAAGGATATAATAGAGAATCATATTGAGAAGCCGGAGAATTGATGAGGCGAGAATAAGAAACAGAGAGGAGAATCGATAAATTACGATGAAACCAACTGTATTATTGTATAATTTTACTGATTCCAAAAGAAAAATGAAGGTGCAGCAGGCGCTTATGCCGCTGGGATTCCGATTAAGGGCAGTGACAAAGGAGGAGTACGGGCTGCCGGTGGGCGTGCTGGCTGGTGTGAAAGGACTGAATGAGGATGTCCTCAAGGAAGCCGGACAAGCAATAGAGGCTGTGGAGGAAACGCAAAAAGAAGAGTCCGCTCAGAAACAGGCAGACGGGAGGCTGCAGCGAGAAGTGCCGGAGAACGATTCTTCCAGGAAAATGGATTTCTCAGATGAGATGGCGATCATGGCAGGCTTTTCTTCCGCCCAGATCGATGCATTTATCCATGCACTCCGAAAAAAGGGAGTCGGACGGATTGATTATAAAGCAGTCCTGACACCGTATAATATGAAGTGGGATTCGGTACAATTATATGAAGAGATCAAAAAAGAGCATGAGATGATGACGGGGAAAGGTAAAGACGAAGCATTGTGATGCCATGGGATTGGTGAAAGGTCATTTTACTGCTTGATGTGGAGGTGGAAAGATGCTGGAAAAAGTAGATTTGAATAAATCAGTGGATAAGGAAAACTACAAGAAGCTTCGGGAAGAGATGGATGTGAAGCTGGGAGAATTGCAGCGCGCCTGTAAGGCGGAAAAGATCCCGGTTGTCATCGTATTTGACGGCTTCGGGGCAGGCGGTAAGGGAACGCAGATCAACCGCCTGATCCAGCCGCTGGATCCGCGCGGCTTTGATGTTTATGCGAGCCGGGAGACGGGGGAAGAGGAACGGATGCGTCCATTTTTATGGCGGTATTGGACGAAGACACCGGAAGATGGACGAATGATGATCTTTGACAAGAGTTGGTACGATAAGGTTACCGTTGACCGGTTTGACAAAGAGACGAAGCGGCAGGAGCTAAACGGGGCGTTCCGGGATATCCTTTCATTTGAAAAGCAGCTGGCAGATTCCGGCATGATTCTGATCAAATTGTTTCTGTATATTTCCAGGGACGAGCAGAAAAAGCGCTTTAAACGGCTGGAAGAAAGCAAAGAGACTGCGTGGCGTGTGACGGAGGCGGACTGGAAGCGCAACAAGGATTACGATACATTTCTGGAGATGAATGAGGAAATGCTGCAGCGGACGGATACCGGGTACGCGCCGTGGACGATCGTGGAAGCGACTGATAAAAATTATGCGGCAGTCAAGATTTTATCCACCGTCACAGACCGGCTGGAGTATGAGCTGAACCGCCGCCGAATGGAACGCGAGGAAGGGGCGGTGCATCCGCCGGTCAAACTTCCAGATGAGCGGTTTAAAAATGGCGTGCTTTCCGGCGTGGATCTGACGAAAACGCTGACACGCGAGGAATATAAGGAACGTCTGGATAAGCTGCAGAAAAAGCTGGAGGTGCTGCACGGCGAGCTGTACCGGCTGCGAATTCCGGTGGTGATCGGCTTTGAAGGCTGGGATGCGGCGGGAAAAGGCGGTGCGATCCGGCGCCTGACAAGCCACCTGGATCCACGCGGCTACAAGGTCAATCCGACGGCGGCACCGAATGATGTGGAGAAGGTACACCATTATCTGTGGCGTTTCTGGCGGGAGATGCCGAAAGCGGGGCATATTGCGATCTTCGACCGCACCTGGTACGGGCGCGTGATGGTGGAGCGGATCGAGGGTTTCTGCAGTGAGGCGGACTGGAAACGGGCATATCAGGAAATCAACGAGATGGAAGAGCACATGGCGAATTTTGGCGCGGTGATCCTGAAATTCTGGATTCATATTGATAAAGATGAGCAGGAACGCCGCTTTAAGGAGCGCATGGAGGATCCGGCAAAACAGTGGAAAATTACGGACGAAGACTGGCGCAACCGTGAAAAATGGGACGCATACGAGCAGGCAGTCAATGAGATGCTGGTGCGGACCTCTACTACCTATGCCCCGTGGACGATCATAGAAGGAAATTCCAAATATTTCGCGCGCGTCAAGGTGCTGGAAACGGTTGTGGAGGCGATGGAGGAGAAGATCCGTGAGGTAAAAAAGCTGCGTAAGTGATAGAAAGAAGCGGACGGCCGATTTGGCAATCATGTGTGGAAATATGAAGAAGCGCGGTTGCAATTCTTTGTAAGATACAGTAAAATCAATATTTAAAGAAAAAGACGGCAATTTTGAAAAACACAAACATTTGTGTAAACTTTGCGTTAAATGTAGCGATAGAAAGGAAGCGGACAAAATGGAGCAGACAGCAAAAGAGCGCACACTAGCATTTATGGCAGAGCATGCGGGGGATCCAACCCCGATGGAATTATTTCATATGCACGTAAAACACGTGGGAATCAATACAAAATCGGAAGACGAGGCCTGGGAGGTTGCTGAGACATTGGCGCGCCTGATGGGGCTGATGCCGCGCGAGACGGAGAAAGCGGTGTTCAGCGGTGACCTGACGGAAAATATGAAGGTGGAGAGCCACGGAACCTACGGCCATATTGGCTTTGGCGTAAATGATTGCGAGGCGGCGATCCGATACTTTGTGAACCGCGGTATGACGCTTCGGGAAGAGACGAAGCGCTTTGATGAGCAGGGTCGCTGTATTTTCGCCTATTTTAAAGAAGAAGTCGGCGGATTTGCGATCCACCTGGTACAGGATTGATAGTACCAGGCGATATAAAAACGAAAAGGATAGCAATATGAAAAAAATAATCGTGATCGGCGGCGGGGCAGCCGGCATGGCGGCTGCGATTGCGGCGGCGGAAAATGGCTGCGCGGCAACGATCTATGAAAAGAATGAGAAACTGGGAAAAAAGATCTATATCACGGGAAAAGGGCGCTGCAATGTGACGAATGACTGTGATATGGAAGGTCTGTTTGACAGTGTTGTGACAAACGGCCGCTTTTTATACAGTGCATTTTACGGTTTTAGTAACCAGGATGTGAAGGATTTTCTGGAGGCGAACGGCTGTCATGTTAAGGTGGAGCGCGGCAACCGTGTCTTTCCGGTGTCTGACCGGGCGTCGGATGTGACATCGGCGTTTGCAAGACGGCTGCGGGAACTGCGCGTGAAAGTAGAATTGAATCAGGGAGTTCGGGAACTGTGGCTGGAGGATGGTGTATTAAAAGGTGTGATTCTGGCGCAGGGCGGTAATGAGCGTGGGAAAAAGGACTCCTACATAGCTGCGGATGCAGTGATCGTGGCGACGGGCGGTCTGTCCTACCCGACGACCGGCTCAACCGGCGATGGTTACCGGTTCGCGGAGGCAGCAGGGCACAAGGTGACGGAACTTTCGCCGGCGCTTGTTCCGTTTGAGACGAAGGAAGATGTGAAAGAGCTGCAGGGACTCTCCCTGCGGAACGTGGAAGCTGCTGTTTTAAATGGAAAGAAAGAAGTTTACCGTGAATTTGGTGAGATGCTGTTTACCCATTACGGCGTTTCGGGTCCGGTACTCTTGAGTGCCAGCAGTTATGCGGCGAAAAAACTGAAAAAGGGTCCGCTGACTCTGATGATCGATCTGAAACCGGCGCTTTCCATGGAACAGCTCGATGCGCGGATTCTGCGCGATTTTGAGGCGGAGAAGAATAAACAGTTTAAAAATGCGCTGAACCATCTGTACCCATCAAAACTGATACCGGTCATAATTCGCCGCAGCGGCATTGAGCCGGACAAGCAGGTCAACGCCGTGACGAAGGAAGAGCGGAGACGGCTGGCGGAGGTGACAAAGCATTTTACCCTGACGCTGACCGGGCTGCGAGGTTTCAATGAGGCGATCATTACCCAGGGCGGTGTGACGGTAAAAGAAGTGAATCCATCCACGATGGAGTCGAAGAAGCTTCCAGGGCTTTATTTTGCAGGGGAAGTGCTGGATCTCGATGCAGTCACGGGCGGCTACAACTTACAAATTGCGTGGTCGACCGGCATGCTGGCGGGACGGAGCGCAGCGGAAAATCATGAATTATAACGATATGAAAAAGGGGAAACGAAATGCCGATTAATATAGCGATTGATGGACCAGCCGGGGCTGGAAAGAGCACAGTGGCAAAGAAGCTGGCGGAAGATTATGGATATATTTATGTTGATACAGGGGCGATGTACCGGGCGATGGCATTGTATTTTTTGCGCCAGGGCATCGACAGCCATGATGAGGCGGCGATCGGACGCGCCTGTGAGACGGTTTCCATTTCACTGGAATATGAAAATGGGATCCAGCAGGTTTATTTAAATGGGGAGAATGTCAGCAGCGAGCTTCGGACAGAGGCGGTTGGAAATATGGCTTCGAATACCTCTGTCTATGCGCCGGTCCGCAAAAAACTGGTGGAGCTGCAGCGTGAATTAGCCGGACGCCGGGATGTCGTGATGGATGGCCGGGATATCGGAACGGCGGTTCTGCCGGATGCGACTCTGAAAGTATATCTGACCGCGAGCAGCCGTGTGAGAGCTGGACGCCGTTATAAAGAGCTGACCGAACGCGGGGAAAGCTGTTCCCTGGAGGCGATTGAGCAGGATATCATCGAGCGCGATTACCGCGATATGCACCGGGAATTGTCGCCTCTCAAGCAGGCGGAGGACGCCATTTTACTGGATACTTCTGCGTTGAATTTTGAAGAGGTAATGCGGGAGATGGAGAAGTTGGTTGAGGCGGCGAAGAAAAAGCAGGCATAAGACTTTAATTTAGAAAATGTGTAACAGTTCAGTAGGTCTGCGCATTTACTGCGCTGACCGTACGAAAACATGGGCCAGCAGGCAAAAATCCCATTGCCGTAGGCAATTTTTGATGGATTTTTGCGCGTGACTGTGAAGGTACTGAACAGTTACGAAAATGCCAGGAAAAAGGAGAAGCCGAAAAGGGGCGGCAGCAAACATGAGACGATTGAAACAAACATGGATCGCCGCAGCACTTGGGATGAGTGTATGGATGACCGCCTGTGCGGGCGCGGCATCGGAGACAGCCACACAGGAAGGGGCTGTCGATGAGGAGAGCCAGGGGGCGATCCGCGAGGCTGTGACTGAAAATGATCAGGCGCAGGAGCAGCCCAAACGGGATAAAACGCAGGAAACTGAGCGGACGGAACCGCTCACGGTTGAACCAGTCCGGGAAACCCTCAATATGACGCGTTTTGACAACTGTACCTTTGCAGCTGGGTTCAAACCGCGGCAGATCCATCAGGATGAAAGCAATGTTATCATCACATTGACGGTCTATGACTATGAGCATTTTCATAAGGCAGATATCGATGAACTGCAAGCGGGAGATACGCTGCTCATCAATGGGAAAGAATGTCTCATTACTTCGATTGACCGACAGGAGTCTGGGAGGATCGAGATCAATGGCGGTCCGGCACAGGGGGGCGAAGAGCTGAGAATGGTAGAGGAGGATTCCTTTTATGGCTCGGAGATGGCAGTCGGGAGAAGTTACCATAAGCTGGGAGAGGTTACGTTGCAGATGGATGAGAACTTTGTCCTGACAGATGATTCTGACCCGGATACACCGCCGCAGGTGTATACCGCGGAAGAATTATTCGCGATCCGTGATCGGCTGATCGGGGAGTTTAAGCCATACAACACGGCTGTGACGGTGAAGGATGAGAAAATTATTTCGATTTACCGGAAATTTATGCCATAAAAGATATAAAATCATTAAGAGGAGGAGAGCACCTTTTATCCGGATGAGCAGAAACATGTCGCAAGCGACCGCGCTCGGCGCGAGAATGTGCCAAGGCACATTCTTTTTCAATATAATTTCCAGGATAAATTGACTTTTAAACATACCCCATCTATAATGAAACAAGCTGATATGGGCAGTGGGTGCCGCTGTTTGTGCCAGACCAGTCAGATTGCTCGGATTGGCAGGCGTGGACAGGGGGTAAAAGGGAAACAGGTGCAAAACCTGTGCGATCTCGTCACTGTGAACCGGAGAGTGGCGCTGCAGATGCCATTGCGAAAGTGAGAAGGCGCGGCGTGCATGATGACCCGAAAGCCAGGAAACCTGCCGGCTGTCGTGAACATATCGGTTAAAACTATTTTTGTGCGAGTCACACAAGGAGGAAAACATGAGAAAAAACAAAAAAGTAGTTGTAAGTGCAGCGGCAGTTACGATGTCCGTATTGCTTGGAGCCTGCGGCGGCAGTACATCCAGCCAGGCAACCTCGACGGAGGCGGCTTCTGAGGCAGAGACCGAGGCAGCTGAGAGCGCCGATTCCGATCAGGAAGCAGCAGATAAGGTGGCAAAGCTGATCGATGACATCTATGTACAGGAGCGCACCGATGACACGGATGAGCAGTGCAAGGCAGCCAAAGAGGCATGGGATGCCCTGACTGACGAGCAGAAGGAGCTGGTAGAAGGCGAGAACGCAGATCCAGATTATTTTGGTCGTGATACCGGCGACGCGAGCCTGGACGATCCGCGCAATCAGGATGAGATTGGAGACAAGGAGATCCTGGTAGTCAGCTTTGGTACTTCCTTCAACGACAGCCGTGTGAAAGATATCAAGAGTATCGAGGATTCCATCCAGGATGCATTCCCGGATTGGGCAGTCCGCCGTGCGTTTACCGCACAGATCATTATCAACCACGTTGAGGCTCGTGACGGCGAGTGCATCGACAATATGGATCAGGCACTGGAGCGAGCCGTGGAGAACGGAGTTAAAGAGCTGGTTGTCCAGCCGACCCACCTCATGCACGGTGCTGAGTACGACGAGATGGTTGAGGCGCTCGAGAAGTATCAGGATAAATTCGAGCAGGTAGCTGTCGCAGAGCCGCTGTTAGGTGAGGTTGGCGACGATGCAGCCGTTATCAATGCAGATAAAGAGGCAGTTGCAAAAGCAGTTGTAGCAGAAGAAGCTTCGGAAGCTGGTTTTAAAGATGCAGCTGACGCAGCCGATCAGGGAACCGCATTCGTTCTGATGGGTCATGGTACCGCACACGTTGCAAAGGTAACCTACAGCCAGATGCAGACCCAGATGCAGAATCTTGGATATAGCAACGTATTTATCGGTACCGTAGAGGGCGAGCCGGAAGAGACTTCCTGTGAGTCTGTTATCGAGGCAGTGAAGGCAGCTGGTTATAAGAACGTCGTTCTTCGTCCGCTGATGGTAGTTGCAGGTGATCACGCAAACAACGATATGGCAGGCGATGATGATGATTCCTGGAAGAGCCAGTTTGAGGCATCAGGTGCGTTTGACAAGGTAGATACTCAGATTTCCGGTCTGGGCAGAATTAAAGCGGTAGAATCATTCTATGTTGCTCATACACGGACAGCCATTGAGTCTATTTCGGAATAATGTATATGAAAAAGAAATTAAATTTAGCGGCGCTTCTGCTTGCTGCCGCTCTTCTCGGAGCGTGCGGAGGACAGAAACAGGACGCAGCCGACACCGTGGCGCAGACAGAGAGCGCAGAAACCGAGAATGTCGAACAGAAAAGCAGCATTGACCTTGCAGACGGCGTCTACACCGTCGATTTTAAGACGGACAGCAGTATGTTCAAGGTCAATGAATCGAAAAATGGAAAAGGTGTCCTGACGGTCAAGGATGGCGAGGCGACACTTCATATTAGCCTGACCTCGAAAAACATCGTGAACCTGTATCTGGGTACTGCGGACGAGGCAAAGGAAGATGAAGCCGGTTGGCTGCAGCCAACCGTAGACACGGTTACTTACAGCGACGGTCTGAGCGAGGAGGTCAACGGCTTCGATGTGCCGGTTCCGGCGCTCGGAGAAGAATTTGACTTGGCTCTGATTGGTAAGAAAGGCACCTGGTACGACCACAAAGTAAGGGTAGAAAATCCGGTTTCCGGAGAGGCAGAGGACGCGGAAGCGGCATCATCCGAGACGGAGAATAGCGATGATGCGGCAGATGCCCAGAAACCGGCAGGGCAGACTGCAGATGTGGCAGACGGCACTTATACCTGTGAGGTAACCCTGCAGGGAGGTTCCGGCAGAGCATCGGTGGACAGCCCGGCGACCATTATCGTCAAGGATGGAAAGGTGACTGCCGATATTGTCTGGAGCAGCCCGAACTATGAGTATATGCTGGTGGATGACGTGCAGTATGATCCAATCCAGACCGAGGGCAATTCCGAATTCCAGATTCCGGTAATGCTGGATGAGGATGTAGCGGTCAGTGCCTTGACGGTGGCGATGAGCCAGCCGCATCTGATTGATTATACGCTGCATTTTGACAGCGTGACGTTATCAGAAGTTACGAAATAAAAGTAGATAGAAATACCTGTCCAGGAAGAACCTCCCGGTCCTTTTGTACATATTTTGATTACAGAAGGATCCGGGAGGTTTATGTCTATGCGTATCTGTGAACTCAAACAGCGGGAAGTTATAAATGTAAAAGATTGCAAGCGCCTTGGTTTTGTGGGCGACGTCGATTTTGACATCAGCACGGGAAAAATGCTTGCAATCATCGTGCCGGGACCGGGCTGTGTCTGGGGCTTTCTGGGGCGGGAAAAAGAGTACATAATTCCATTCTGCGACATCTGCCAGATAGGGGATGACATTATTCTGGTGAGGCTGAAAGAAGAGAGAGAAAAGAAAGAATAGCGGAAAACTTCTGCTTGCAGAAGCGCACTTCCTGCGATATTATAATAAGTATGATATGTTATGAAAACTTGGCGGGGGCATATCAATAAAACCAGAAAAGGGGAAGAGCGATTGAAGTGTCCATTTTGCAACGCGGCTGACACGAAAGTAATCGATTCACGGCCTGCGGATGACAACAGTTCTATCAGACGCCGGAGACAGTGCGAGACTTGTGGAAAGCGTTTTACCACATATGAAAAACTTGAGACGATCCCTCTGATGGTTGTCAAAAAGGATAATACCCGGGAGATGTACGACCGGGCGAAGATAGAGGCAGGAATCCTGCATTCCTGCCACAAGCGCCCAGTCTCTCAGGGACAGATTTCGGCGTTGATCGACGATGTGGAAAACAATTTATTTAACCGGGAAGAACGGGAGATCTCGACCGCGGTGATCGGGGAACTTGTGATGGAGCGGTTAAAGGATCTGGATGTGGTTACCTATGTGCGGTTTGCATCGGTATACCGGGAGTTTAAAGACGTCGATACATTTATGGAGGAACTGCAGAAGATACAGCAGCGGAATGTGCCGTCGTACGAGTCTGGAAAGAACGGGGAAGAGACCAGATGATGGGAAATGCGTTTTATCCGGATGAATGGCTGGATTCTGCGTATGATATCCCGTATGAGCAGTTTTATCAGAAGGGAATGCGGGGTATCATATTTGATATTGACAATACGCTGGTGCCGCACGGTGCCCCGGCGGACGAGCGGGCAGTACAGCTGTTTGAACGTTTGCGGGCGATAGGGTTCCACACCTGTCTGCTCTCGAATAATAAGGAGGCGCGGGTCGCCCCGTTTGCCGGACAGGTAGATTCGGATTATATTTACAAGGGCAGAAAACCGAAGCGCAGCGGATACAGACAGGCGATGCGCCGGATGGGAACGGGCGAGCGCTCGACGATGTTTGTCGGGGATCAGCTCTTTACGGATGTGTACGGGGCGAGGCGGACAGGCATCTATTCGATTCTTGTAAAGCCGATCAATCCGAAGGAAGAGATCCAGATCGTGTTAAAGCGGTATCTGGAGAAAATTGTCCTGTGGTTCTATGTGAGAAGACAGGAAAAAAATAGCGGAAGTTTGTAGCCGGGTGTTTTTGAACGGTTTGAAAGAGCTTGCCAGGCGGCAGAACCGGATGCTGACAGGAGTGCCGGAAACGGTGAAAAATCAGTTGTTTTCAGAAAAAATATCGGCAATTTTAGAAAAATAAGGGGCGGAATTGACATGATGTGCCCTGTGTTTTCAAAAAAGTAGTTGAAAAAGAGGATTTTATAGTATAAAATAAAAAAGATAAAGCGAGTATTTTCAAGGAGGAGCATCATTTATGATATCAGCGGGCGATTTTAGAAACGGCATCACACTGGAGATTGATGGCAACGTATACCAGATCATGGAATTTCAGCACGTAAAACCGGGAAAGGGAGCTGCGTTCGTTCGTACTAAAATTAAGAACGTAATGAATGGCGGCGTTGTAGAGAAAACCTTCCGTCCGACCGAGAAGTTCCCGTCTGCCAGAATCGACAGAGTTGATATGCAGTATCTGTATTCCGATGGCGACTTATACAACTTCATGGATGTAAACACATATGAGCAGGTAGCTTTAAACCAGGAGACAATCGGCGACGCACTCAAGTTCGTAAAAGAGAACGAGATGTGCAAGATCTGTTCTTACAACGGCAAGGTATTCTCCGTAGAACCGCCGCTGTTCGTAGAGCTTGAGATCACAGATACAGAGCCGGGCTTCAAGGGCGATACCGCTACAGGCGCTACCAAACCGGCAGTTGTAGAGACTGGCGCTACTGTATATGTACCGTTATTCGTAAACCAGGGCGATAAGATCAAGATCGATACACGTACTGGTGAATATCTGTCCAGAGTCTAAGTTATAACATATACGTCAGAAAGGTCTTCACGATACCGTTTGTACCCTTGTGGGGAGGCAGTCGTGTCACTGACAGGTTTCTGACTGGAAACAGAGATTACTGTTTGTGGCAGGCATTTTCCTTTGCTGGTTATGCAGCGCATGAACAGTAGCAAGCAGAGAAACTGTTGTAAGATCCGGAGGAAACGTCGAGATTTTACAACAGTTTTTTTGCTTAACATATCGGGGAGGCGTCTATGACGCGTCCGTTGGTTCATCTCAGAGAGCGGGTTCGGAGTGAGCGGTGCTCATGGGGAGTGATAAATATGGAGAACGGAAGAGAAGACCGTCTGCGTCTGGGGGAAGAGGATGAGCCGGGGCGCAGACCTGGTGGCAGGAAGAGGCGTACATCCGGCAGGCAGACGGCAATCCGCCGGGAGCGGACGAGGCAGCAGAAGAAGCGCCGTGTGATGATGCGGCTGTTTTTGTGTCTGCTTATTTTCCTCCTGGGTGCGGGAACAGGCTGGACGCTGCGCGGGAAAATGATCCGCAAGCTGATCGATCCGTCCACGATCGAGATGCCAAACTGGGTTGATGAGCAGCTTCTCACGGTCAACCGATATTCCAGACCGGGGACGAATATCCCGGTCATCAACGGGATCGTGATTCACTATGTGGCAAATCCTGGGACGACGGCACAGCAGAACCATGATTATTTTGAGGGGTTGAAAGATCAGAGCGGCAGTAACACTGTTTCCGTCAGCAGCAATTTCGTGATCGGTCTGGACGGCGAGATCATTGAGTGCGTTCCGGTCGGGGAGAAGGCATATGCCTCCAATGAGAGGAATGCGGACACCGTTTCGATTGAGTGCTGCCATCCGGCGGCAGACGGAAAGTTCACAGACGAGACGTATGACTCGCTGGTAAAACTGACTGCATGGCTGTGCAAGCAGCTCGATTTAAGTCCGAAAGATGTGATCCGTCATTATGACGTGACTGGAAAGGCGTGCCCGAAGTATTTCGTGGATCATGAGGATGCCTGGAAGCAGTTCCGCAAGGATGTGAAAAAAGCAATGCGGAAGGATATATAATATACGATATAAATTATGAAAGGGAATCTAGTATGAAAACGATTTTAGATTTGATCGTGGAAGAACTGAAACCGGCGTTTACCGGCTGCGGGTACGATGAGAAGTATATCCGCGTGACGGTATCAAACCGCCCGGATCTCTGCGAGTATCAGTGTAACGGCGCGATGGCAGCTGCCAAAGCGTATAAAAAGAAACCGATCGATATTGCCAATGAGGTGGTGGAAAAGACAGCCGGAAGCAAGATGTTTTCTGAGATCAACGCCGTGATGCCTGGATTTATCAATATCCGCCTGAATCCGTGCTACCTGGCATTCTATGTACAGCAGGTGGCAGAGGATGAAAAGCTGGGACTCAACGCAGCTAAGAAGCCGGAGACGATCATCATCGATTACGGTGGAGCCAATGTAGCAAAACCACTGCATGTCGGACACTTACGTTCCGCGGTCATCGGAGAGAGCATCAAGCGCATCAGCCGCTATATGGGACACCATGTCATCAGCGATGTGCATCTGGGTGACTGGGGATTGCAGATGGGACTGATCATCGAGGAGCTGCATGACCGTCAGCCGGATCTGGTATATTTTGACCCGGATTATACCGGCGAGTATCCGTCGGAGCCGCCGTTTACGATTTCCGAGCTGGAGGATATCTATCCGGCAGCGAGCGCGAAATCCAAGGTAGATGCGGCATTCCGTGAGCGGGCACAGCAGGCGACCTTCAAGCTGCAGAGTGGCTATGCACCGTTCCATGCGATCTGGAAGCACATCATGAACGTGTCCTTGAAGGATCTGAAAAAGAACTATGGCAATTTAAATGTATCGTTCGACCTCTGGAAGGGCGAGAGCGATGCGCAGCCATATATTCCGGGACTGATCGAGGATTTACAGAAAAAAGGTCTCGCCTATGAGAGCGATGGCGCGCTGGTTGTCGATATCGCACAGGAAGGGGATGCGAAGGAATATCCGCCTTGTATCGTCCGCAAATCCGACGGTGCGGCGCTGTATGCGACTTCCGATCTGGCGACGATCATCGAACGTGAGCAGGATTTCCATCCGGACCGCTACATTTACGTCGTAGACAAGCGCCAGGAGCTTCATTTTATCCAGGTATTCCGTGTAGCGAAGAAGGCGGGCATCGTCAAAGAAGATACGCCGATGATCTTCTTGGGCTTCGGTACGATGAACGGCAAGGACGGTGGTCCGTTCAAGACACGTGAGGGCGGTGTTATGCGTCTGGAGCACCTGATCAAGAATATCGATGAGAAGGTATATGAGAAGATTCAGGAGAAGCAGAAGGTTCCGGCGGACGAGATGACACGCACGGCGGAGATTGTCGGTCTGGCGGCACTTAAATATGCCGATCTTTCGAATCAGGCGACCAAAGATTACATTTTCGATGTAGACCGCTTTATTTCCTTCGAGGGAAATACAGGTCCACATATCCAGTATATGATCGTCCGCATCAAGTCCATTCTGGAGAAATACAAGGAACTGCGCGGTGCGGATGCTAAAGTGGTTCCGATCCGTCCGGCTGAGAGCGAGACAGAGAAAGCACTTCAGATGGCGCTCTGCCGTTTCGGTGAGGTGACAGAATCTGCATTCTACGAGACGGCGCCGCATAAGCTCTGCCAATACATGGCGGCAGTGGCGGATGCGTTCAATGCATTCTATCTGGAAAATAAGATCCTCTCCGAGGAGGACGCAGCGAAGCAGGCAGCCTTTATCAGCCTGATCACGCTGACCAAGCGGGTGCTGGATACCTGTATGGATCTGCTCGGAATGGAATCGCCGGAACACATGTAATCTGTAATATGGAGGAATCCTCATGAAAATAATAAAAATGTCCGTAGATACCTTCTGGAAGGGCGAAGTACGGGTACAGGGACAGATTGAGGATGAGACAAAGGTATATCAGACAAGAATTTTTATCAAGGGTAGTCAGATCTATGACTACTCTTGTTCTTGTGCGGAGGGAAATTCATTCCGGGGTCCCTGCGTGCATGCAAAAGCGCTTCAGGAGGCGTTTGCCCGCCAGCAGAAAGCCGAGCATACACTGCCGGTTTCAACTTCGCCGGAGATCCGGATGATGATCCGGGAGTACACGAACCGGGAAGTAGCGCGGATTCTGGGCGAGGAAGAGCGGGAGCCGGTCTATCTGCATCCCTATTTACAGATCCGGCGCGGCGAAGTGCTTTTGGAGGCACGGATCGGACGGGAAAAACGGTATATTGTGAAAAACCTGCTGGAATTTGCACAGGCGGTTCACAGCGGAAAACGGGTGGAATACGGAAAAGGCATGGCGTTTGAACACGTCCCGTCTGCCTTTGCGCCGGAAAGCCGCCCATTTTTAGATCTTCTGCTGGAGGAGGCGGACGCCTACATACGCCATTATGAGGAGATGCGCGGTCATGCGGGGCTGCCGCTTCCAGTGATGCGGGCGTTAACGCTGGGATCTGCAGCGAGGGATCGGCTGTTTGATCTTTTAGAGGGAAAAGAAGTCCAGACGGAGGACGAGAAAGGTGCTGAATGTGTGTGCCGGGTTGAGCGCAAGGATCCGCGTTTCCCGGTGGAGGTGGAAGCAAGGGGCGATGGAATTGCAGTTACGGTTCCATCGGCTCTAACTTCGTTCCGGGGAGAACAGCGTCTGTATGTGGCAGATGGATTGCATCTGTTTGGATGCAGTGAACTGTACACAGAAACGATGGGCGTTTTTCTGGAGCAGATGGAACAGGGCGGAAGAGAGTGCGGAAGCCGGAAAGAGAAGCGGGAGCTGCTGGTTGGAAGCCGGGATATTCCGCTCTTTTATGCGCGGGTGCTGGAAGGCATGGAGGCACTTGGGATCTTGCAGAGCCCGGAGATCGATTGGGAGAAATACCGCCCAGAGGCGTTGAAAGCCCGGTTTGAGTTTGACAGTGATTCGCCGGACGAGCTACGTCTGCGTCCGACGCTTTCCTACGGAGATTTTACGTTTTCGCCGCTGGCGGACGAGCATGTTCCGCGGGAGATTTGCCGGGATGTACCGGCGGAATTTTATAATCACGCGGTACTTCTCTTACTGGGAGGATGAGAGCGGCGAGCTGGTGATCCGCGGGGATGAAGAAGCGCTGTACCAGGTTCTGAGCGAGGGAATGCCGCAGTTTCAGGAGGTGGGCGAGGTATGGCTGTCAGAGTCTGTCCGCCATCTGCGCGTCCTGCCCCCGCCGGAAGTGTCGATGGGGGTTTCTCTTGGAGGCGGCTGGCTGGATCTGAAGATTGAGACGGCGGGAATCGACCCGGCGGAGCTTTTGCAGGTACTCAGTGAATACCGCCAAAAAAAGAAATATTACCGCATGAAAAATGGCGAATTTTTGCAGCTTTCGGGCGGCGGCCTGCAGGCGCTTGACAGCCTGACTGCGGATCTGGGACTGACAAAGAGTGAATTTCAGGCGGGGGAGGCGAAGATACCTGCCTACCGTGCTTTTTATCTGGACAGTCTCTCGGGCGACGGCAGGATGAAACTGTTTCAGCGGGATGAAGCCTACGGGATGATGGTGCGCGATCTAAAAACGGCGCAGAGTGTCAGCTATGCGGTTCCGGCGGTGCTGGAAAAGACGCTGCGGGAATACCAGAAGATCGGATATACGTGGATGCGGACGCTGGCGCAGTATCATTTCGGCGGGATCCTGGCAGATGATATGGGACTGGGAAAAACGCTGCAGGTGATTGCGCTTCTGACGGCATTTTATCAGGAAAAAACCGAGCAGAAAGCGGCTGGAAATGAAGGCAGTGGGTCAGAATTACCTCTTCCGTCTTTGATCGTCTGCCCGGCGTCGCTCGTCTACAACTGGGGACAGGAATTTGCCCGGTTTTCGCCGGGGATCCGCGTGCTTCTGATTGCCGGGACGGCGAAAGAACGGCAGGAACAGCTGGAGGAGCAGATGCGGATGGAGGCGTCTGAGGGGGCGCAGGTAATCATCACGTCCTATGATCTGTTGAAACGGGATCGGGCGGCGTATCTGGGACGCACGTTTGAATATGAGATTATTGACGAGGCGCAGGTCATTAAAAATGCAAAGACACAGGGAGCGAAGGCGGTAAAGGAGATTTCGGCGAATGCCCGTTTCGCCCTGACGGGAACACCGGTGGAAAACCGGCTCAGCGAGCTTTGGAGCATTTTTGATTTCCTGATGCCGGGATTTTTATACAGTTACCGGAAGTTTCGTGAGCGGTATGAGCTGCCAATCGTGAAAAATCAGGATCCGGAAGCATTGACGGCATTGCGGCGGATGACGGGACCGTTTGTCCTGCGCCGCTTGAAAAAGGATGTGCTGCGGGAGCTTCCGGGCAAGGAAGAGAGGATCGTTTATTCGGCGGCGTCGGGGCGGCAGCAGAAGCTTTATACGGCGTCGGCGTTGAAACTGAAAGAGGCGCTGGCTGGCGGTGCGTGGTCGGGTAATGGAAAATTGGAAGTGCTTTCCCAGCTCATGCGGCTGCGCCAGATCTGCTGCGATCCGGCACTCTGTTTTGAAGATTATGCGGGGGAATCGGCGAAGCTGGAGACCTGTGTTTCGCTGATCGCATCGGCGTCTGCGGCGGGACATAAGATCCTGCTCTTTTCCCAGTTTGCCTCGATGCTGGAGCGAATTCAGGAACGCCTTTTACAGGAGGGCATTTCGTCCCATCTTCTGGTCGGCGCGACCCCGAAGGAAGAACGCAGCCGGATGGTGCAGGCGTTTGCCTCGGATGAGGTTCCGGTGTTCCTTATTTCCCTGAAAGCCGGGGGAACGGGACTCAACCTGACGGCGGCGGATATCGTGATTCATTACGATCCGTGGTGGAATGTGGCAGCGCAGAACCAGGCGACCGACCGCGCGTACCGGATCGGGCAGGAAAAGCCGGTCACGGTATACAAACTGATCTTAAAGGATACGATAGAAGAAAATCTTTTGAAGCTGCAGAATGCGAAACTTGCGCTGGCGGCGCAGGTGGTTTCAGAGGGAATGGTTTCACTGGGCGATTTGAGCCAGAATGAACTGATGGAGCTGTTTGAACAGAATCCATAAAAAAATTTGCAGAAATAACGGGCAGGAGGAAAAAGCGTGAAGCAATGGAAACGATACAAATCATATATACTGCCATATAAGAGCGCCTTTATTCTGGGACCGCTCATGATGGTAACGGAGGTGCTGGGTGAGATTCTGCTGCCCAAATTTATGTCGATGATTATTAACCATGGCGTGGCGCAGAAAGACGGTGGATACATTCTCAAAATGGGACTTGTGATGGCAATTACCTCCTTTTTGATGGCGGCAGGCGGCATTCTGGGGGCATATTTTGCAGCGAAGGCGTCGATTTCCTTTACCAGCGATCTGCGCCGCGACTTATTTGCCAGAGTGCAGCAGTTTTCATTTAAAAATATCGATACGTTCAGCACGGGATCGCTGGTAACCCGTCTGACGAACGATATCCAGCAGGTACAGAACCTGATTATGATGGGACTTCGGATGATGCTGCGCGCGCCGGGCATGTTCCTGGGGGCGCTTGTGATGGCGTTCTGGATGAATGCGGAACTGGCAGCTGTCATCCTGGTGGTGATTCCGCTTCTGACGGCGGCGATCGTCTGGATCCTACGGACTGCCTACCCGCGGTTTACGGCCATGCAGAAAGCGCTGGATACGCTCAATAGCGGCATCCAGGAGGTGCTGACGAACGTGCGGGTGGTGAAATCCTTTGTGCGGGAAGACTACGAGGAAAAGCGGTTTGCCGGCACGAACCGGGAGCTCAAGGAGGCAGGGCTGCGGGCACTGAAGATCGTAATTGCGACGATGCCGGTCATGATGTTCGCGATGAATGTGACGACACTGGCAGTTGTCTGGTTCGGCGGAAACCTGATTATCGGCGGACGGATGGCGGTCGGGGATCTGACGGCATTTACGACCTACATTGTACAGATTCTGATGTCACTTATGATGCTCTCAATGGTATTTTTGCAGAGTTCCCGCGCGATGGCGTCTATCCGGCGAATCGATGAGGTGCTGGATGAGCCGATTGATTTGAGTGATGAAAATGCATCACAGAAGGATCGGAAGGTTGAGAAAGGACGCGTGGAATTTAAGGATGTTTCCTTTTCCTACCGCGAAGGCGGTGAGCCGGTTCTATCCCACATCAGCCTGACGGCAGAGCCGGGAGAGACGATCGGCATCCTCGGTGCGACCGGAAGCGGAAAAACGTCGCTGGTACAGCTGATTCCCCGCCTCTATGATGTGACAGAGGGGAGTGTGCGGGTGGATGGTATCGATGTGCGGGAGTATTCCCTGAAAAATCTCCGGGACGGCGTTGGCATGGTTTTACAGAAAAACGTCCTGTTTTCCGGCACGATCGAGGAAAACCTGCGCTGGGGTGATGAGACGGCGACGGAGGAAGAAGTGCGGCGGGCAGCAGTGTATGCGCAGGCAGATTCCTTTGTGAATTCGTTTGCCGAAGGCTACAAAACGGAGATGGGACAGGGCGGCGTCAATGTATCCGGCGGTCAGAAACAACGGCTGTGCATCGCAAGGGCACTCTTAAAGAAGCCGAAGATCCTGATTCTCGACGACAGCACCAGTGCGGTCGATACGGCAACGGAGGCGGCGATCCGGACGGCATTCCGGGAAGATTTGAAAGATACGACGAAATTTATTATCGCACAGCGGCTGAGTTCGCTGGAATACGCGGATCGGATTCTCGTCCTTGAGGACGGCAGGATTATCGGAGAGGGAACGCAGGAGAAGCTGCTGGCATCCTGTGAGGCGTACCGGGAGATCTATGAGACGCAATATGGAAAACGGGCAGACGGGGAGGTGATGGCATGATGGATGAAAAACAGATTGAAAGCCTGAAACGCCGATATGGCAGCCGCATAGCCGACGCGCCGAAACGCCGCCGGGGACCGGAACGGATGGCGGTCATGAAGGGCGGAAAGCCCAAGGCGGGCGGTCAGACGATGCTGCGCCTGCTTTCATACTTAAAACGCGACCGGATGGCGATGACAGTCGCCTTTTTCTGTGTGATCCTGGGGACGGTGACGAATCTGGCGGGCGCCTATATGCTGCGCCCGATCATCAACCGGTATATTGTGCCTTTAGATGGCAGCCGGGGCGATGTGGCGGGGCTGTTCCGTTCCCTGTGCGTGATGGGAGCGGTTTATTTAGTCAGCGTTGCCGCTGCCTATATGCAGTCGCGCATCATGCTGCAGGTGGCGCAGAACGCGCTGCAGCGGCTGCGGGAAGAGCTGTTTAACCATATGCAGACGCTTCCGCTCCGGTTTTATGATACTGGCAGCAACGGCGATCTGATGAGCCGTTTTACAAACGATGTGGATACGATCGGCATGATGCTCAGCAGTACGCTGGTGCAGCTTTTATCCGGTGCACTCAGTATTGTGGGAACGCTGGTGCTGATGATTTACACGAACGTGTGGCTGACGGTGATTACGCTTGCCATGATGCCGGTGATGCTGCGTGCCGGTAAATTTGTTGCCGGACGGAGCCAGAAATATTTCTCTGCCCAGCAGGCGGCGCTTGGCGCGATGAACGGCTATATTGAGGAGACCGTGCAGGGGCAGAAGGTCGTCAAGGTATTCTGCCATGAGGAGATCGCAGAGGAAGAATTTGGATGGCTCAATGCGGATCTGAAAGAAAAACAGATCCGGGCGCAGTTTTTCGGCGGTGTGATGGGACCGGTCATGAACAATTTAAGCCAGTTAAATTATGGACTGACAGCCTGCATTGGCGGTCTGCTCTGTGTGTTACGGAACTTTGATGTCGGTGGACTGACCGTATTTTTAGGCTTTTCGCGGCAATTTTCCAGACCGATCAACGAGCTTTCCATGCAGGTTGGAAACGTATTTTCGGCGCTGGCAGGCGCGGAGCGCGTGTTTGCAGTGCTGGATGCGGAACCGGAGGCGGCAGATGCGCCGGATGCGGTTTCGATCGCGCCGATCCACGGTGAGGTGGTGCTTGACCATGTGACTTTCGGCTATGAGCCGGGGCAGGTGATTTTGAAGGATATTTCGCTCTATGCGAAGCCGGGACAGAAGATCGCCTTTGTCGGCTCGACGGGAGCCGGAAAAACGACGATTACGAATCTGATCAACCGTTTTTATGATATACAGGGCGGCTCGATCACGGTGGACGGCGTCGATGTCCGCCGGATGTACCGGAAGGAGCTGCGGGAAAATATCGCGATGGTTCTGCAGGATACGCATCTTTTTACCGGCACGGTACGGGAAAATATTCGATACGGGCGGCTGGATGCCACGGATGAAGAAGTTGTTGAGGCGGCAAAAACGGCATCGGCGCATTCCTTTATCATGCGTCTGCCGGATGGGTATGACACGATGCTGGAGGGCGACGGTGCAAATTTAAGCCAGGGACAGCGCCAGCTATTAAACATTGCGCGGGCAGCAGTTTCTAAAGCACCGATCCTGATTCTGGATGAGGCGACGAGTTCGGTCGATACGCGGACGGAGAAGCACATCGAGCACGGCATGGACCGGCTGATGGCGGACCGGACGACCTTTGTCATCGCCCACCGGCTTTCGACAGTCCGCAACGCCAATGCGATCATGGTGCTGGAGCACGGGCAGATCATTGAGCGCGGCGACCATGAAGATCTGCTGGCGCAGAAAGGGCGGTATTTTGAGCTGTATACCGGAATGAAGGAGCTGGAATAAGGCTTTCGTTGAGAATTAAATGAGAATTTGTATCCTGTACGCGTGAACTCACCTATATTGAAAAACGGGCGGATCTAGTGTATAATGGGAACACTTGAAATTTTTAAGTAAAATCGGATCACGTAAGCTGGAAAATAGAGCCGGATCCGTGGCAAATTTTGTACCCTTAGGAGGAATATCTATGAGTATCCGAGTTGGAATTTTAGGATATGGAAATCTGGGACGCGGCGTGGAGTGTGCGATCCGCCAGAATCCGGATATGGAACTGAAAGCAGTATTTACACGGCGTGCGCCGGAAACGGTCAAGATCCTGACCGAGGGCGTACCGGTTTATCATGTAGATGAGGCAGAGGCGAAGAAAGACGAGATCGACGTTTTGATTCTCTGCGGCGGTTCGGCTACGGATCTGCCGGTCCAGACCCCGAAATATGCACAGTGGTTTAACGTAGTGGACAGCTTCGATACCCATGCAAAGATTCCAGAGCATTTCGCAGCAGTCGATGAGTCCGCACAGAAATCCGGAAAGGTTGGCATCATCTCCGTTGGCTGGGATCCGGGTATGTTCTCCCTGAACCGTCTCTATGCAGCTGCATGCCTGCCGGAGGGCGAAAATTATACATTCTGGGGCAAGGGCGTCAGCCAGGGACATTCCGATGCGATCCGCCGGATCGAGGGCGTCAAGGATGCCAGACAGTACACAATCCCAGTTGAGAGTGCACTGGAGGCAGTCAGAAGCGGCAGCAGCCCAGAGCTGACCACCCGCGAAAAACACACCAGAGAGTGCTTTGTTGTGGCAGAAGAGGGCGCGGATCAGGCAAAGATCGAGAACGAGATCAAGACCATGCCGAACTACTTTTCTGATTATGACACAACGGTTCATTTCATCACCGAAGAAGAACTGAAACGCGATCACAACCGTCTCCCGCACGGTGGTTTCGTACTCCGCAGCGGCAAGACCGGCTGGAACAAAGAGAACCACCATATCATCGAGTACAGCTTAAAGCTGGATTCCAACCCGGAATTTACTTCCTCCATCATCGTGGCATACGCACGCGCGGCATACAAGATGAACCAGGAAGGTCAGAAGGGCTGCAAGACCGTCTTTGATGTGGCACCGGCGTATCTGTCGGCAGAGA
>OGCM01000362.1_pt1 | contig 73534 bp, 55 predicted proteins | sample 1570151 | NCBI WGS metagenome assembly OGCM01 (sample SAMEA4370582, study PRJEB24528) | human gut metagenome
CTTTTTGCAATCTCCATCCGCATATCCGTTGTCCAGAACACAAAATTGTGAATGTATAACCCAAGGATATACAAAAAGTTTGTAAAAATCAATTTCCAATATTTCCTAAAATACTGCAGTACCGGCCGGTAATGATTGCTATTTCGCACAAAATACCGGCGGATCAGCGCATTTTCCAGCGTTGCCGTCACAAAAAATCCGATCGTCAGAGAAAACAGCATACTCCATGTTGTCTCCCACTTCAGAATAAAGTGTAAAATCAGGGCAAGGACAAATGCCACCAGCATGCCGAAGAAAAAATACTGTGAAATCCGTTGATAATCTTTGCAAATAGAAAGATAAATCATCGAGTAAAAAACAAGCACCAGACTGATATAACCGCAAAAGCCACAGAATACATATGCGGTTGGTACCTTTCCCACAAAATGTTCCCAGAGACAGAACGGAATCCCCAACAGACAGCTGAGACCAATGTTCAGAAGCATACCAATATGATAGCAGGGTAAAATATCCTGATACCGCTCTTCGTAGATCACATCAGACATATAGCGGGACAGCACCGCATTAAACGGGGACGCCGTCAGAAGAGAAAAGATAAAGGTATAAAGAATCGTGCAGGAAAACAGCTCTCTTGTCACATATCCCACACTGGCAAAATCCAGCAGATATTCCATTAAAATCAGATTGATAATGATGACAAACATGGGCGCAACCGTCACTACGGTGCTGTAGAAAAATCCAACCAGATTTGTCGTAAGTGTATTTTTTTCAAAAATCCGATTCAGCCGAACTCCGATTCCTGCCATATCCTCTTCCTCCTTTTTTGTGCCTGCTCCGGTTTTACTTTTCCTTATCCGGCAGTTTTACCGATTCTTCCTTCCACTCCAGCCCCATCTGTTCTGCGAAATCCCGGTAAATCTCCCAGTATGTTTTCTGCATATATTCTACTCTATATTTCTCCATCACACGGCGATAGCCGGTCTCTCCCATTTCCAGGCGCATTTTTTCATTTGCCGCCATATCCAGCATCGCCTGCGCGATTTCTTCAATATTCATGATATGCGTGACAATTCCGGCCGCACCGAAATCATCACTTTCCCCGTAAATCAGTCCATAGCAGTTTCCGACATCCGTTGCAATCACCGGCTTATGCGCCGCATAGCTTTCCAGAATGGTCAGCGGCTGTCCCTCACTTATGCTGGTCAGAATGGTCACATCCATTCTTCCAAGATAATCGCGGATATTGATTCTTCCGGTAAAAACAACATCCGGGATTTCCATATCCGAGACAAGCTGGAAACACTCCTCGGCATATTCCCGGTCTTCTTCCCATGGTCCCATAATCCAGAGTTTCAGACGGTCATCTTTTTCTTTCGCAAAACCAAATGCCTGAATCATCGTTTTGACATCTTTAATCGGGGTCACACGCAGTACCGCACCGATGTTGATTTTTCCTTCATCTTCTTCCGTTTTCCCCGGAATATTCTGCAGATTTTCCACACGGATTCCGTTTGGCGTGACCATGGTTTTTTCGATCGGGCAGCCAAGTTCGATCTGCAGTTCCCGTGCATGTTCAAACAGTGATGTAATGAGCGTCCCTTCGTTGTACGCCAGCTTTGACATTTTTCGAAACTGATCGATCCAGATATTTTTATAGATTCCTTCTACCCATTTGGCTTTGATCAGTTCTTCTTCCCGCTCTCTGGTGTAAATTCCGTGCTCAGAAATCAGGAGACGGCTGCCGTAGAAGTGTTTTGCCATGGCACCAAGAACCCCCGCATAACCGGTTGCAACACAGTGGTACAAATCGGCACGCGGTATTTCCGTCTGCATGGTGAGAAACAGCGGCAGATAAATCGAACGCATCGTCCACAGGAAATCAGAAAAGACAATCTGACTGTATTTCAGATTATAGCAGTCTCTGACCGCATTCAGAAAATCCTCCCCCATCAGCAGCGCATTCAGGGAAACATTTTCTTTCTGGAAAAGGTCAAACAAAACATCCCACTCGATGTCCTGATCCAGAATCAGACTGCGCAGTGCCTGATACTGTTCTTTTTTCAGCCGTTTTCTGTGCAGTTTCTTGCTGCCGCTCCAGTCCACATCGTCAAGATAAAGTTCATAGACCGCAGACACATTTTTCGGCAATTCATAGGCATATTTTCCCCGCTGGGAACGATTTGCCGCAATTGCAAGAATCACAAATTCCGTTTCCGGAAACAGCTGGATCAGGCTGTGTACCCAGCTTGAAACACCTCCTACGACGAAAGGGTAGCATCCTTCCGCAACAATGCAGACTCTCATTCGTTTTTCGCCCCTTTCTCATAGTAATACCGTTGATCCGATGCTCCAAGCGTAATCCTTACCTCACTTTGCTCTGCGCGAATCAGCCACGCGGAATCTTCAAGTTTTTCTGCTGTTCCGCCTGTAACTTTTCTGACATCTTCATTGTGCGTGCGAAGAACATAATACGCTGTTTCATCGGTTCCTGTTGTCCTTAATGTGATGGCATTGTCTTCTCTGTCATCTTCATAACGGGAATTCAGAAATGTCCGGATTCTGGTGTCACATTCCGATACGGTCGTGCCGTCAAAACCGGAGAATAGCTTCCAGTACGTAGAAAGATTCGCCGCAAATTCCTTGCCGATATTTTCCCAGCGATCCTCTTCTGTTTTCGGATAAAGAATAGCATCCAAATCCAGCAGAACACTGGTATATCCAAGTGCAGATTCCACACTCTTTACTTTCATCCAGGAACGGTATGTAAATTGCTCCTCTTCTTCCGATATCACTTTCTGGCTTGTAACCTGATCGTTCTGATATCTTACAATATCCCCCTCGGTATCCTTGGCTTTTACAACCGTACGAATCTGTTCAAGAACAGGCTGCTGCAATGCTTTTTCCATTTCTTCATCCGTCTGTTCTCCAGCGTAAAAAGAAGAAAAAGCAAACGTATTCAATTTTTTTTGCATGAACTCCTGATCTTCCTGCAGTTTCTGTATCACATCCGTTTCTGACTCACAAGTACCGGAAAGCCCTGTTTCCCCTTTTTGCTCATTAATCAGTTTCACATAATAGTTCAGCATACTGCCATCTGGTTTTGTTGTACTGCTGTAATCAAGCTTCGGCGCCAGCATACAGGTCAGTCCGAGATGATTCTTTTCATAAACAGAAGCAAAAGAGGGCCAGATGATATCACGGTTAACAGCTGTTGCTGTGTTGCCGTAAATCTCCTGCATCTGTGCTGTATTTTCCTCTGTCAGAACCGGAAAATTAGCAGCAATCAGATTCTGTGCATTTACGACCGGGTAAATCAGATAATCTCTTGTCTCGTAAAGCATTCCGGTCAGGATTCCAAGTCCCGTTTCATCCTCCATATAATCTCCGTTTACTGCAAAAACATAGGCATTTCCCGTACTTTTTCGCCAGATTGCAACGGGATGTTCCTGCACTTTTAAGGTACTGTCTTCCGGAATACCTTTCATATAAGCTTTCGTACCACCTGCCAGTTTAAACCACGGAAAAGTCAGTTCAAGATCCTGCATCTTTTTCTCTTCCTGTTTCTTCGCCTCATAAATGTTTTCTCCGCCAAGCATCAGATTCGCATACAAATCCATTCCCTTCACCGTTACCTGATCTGCTGTAATTTTTTTGATGCCAAGCAATTCCATGAATTTCTGATTCTTTTTTATCACAGAAACATCAGGCAGATTTGCAAATACAAGATGAATCCCCTGTTCTGTACATTTTTGCAGTTCCACGGTATCCTTTACGGTTGTCCAGTCTATATTTTCCGAATTCACAATCACCATTTCCGGCAGCCTGGTATCTTTTTTCTCCATTGCTTTCTCATATTTTGTTATCGATGAATAGACTGCTGACTCATATTTCATATACCGGCACCATTCCTGAACAACGGTACCGATAGAGTCGCTCTTTTCTGCTCCGATATAAACAATGGTTCCCCTGCTGCCCTCTATGTTAATCTGATCGGAAGCATCCACTGCTCCAAATGCTCCGCTTCCATCCGCTAACGTTTCTTTATCCTTCGCATATGCATTTGTATCGTAATAGTTCAGCTTTTCTCTTGCCACATTCAATCCCTGGAATAAGAAAAGAACGATCGCCATAATGATTGTAATTGCTACAAAATTTCTACGCGAAACCATCTCTATTCTTCCTCGCTTCCTGCCTTTGGCGTTGGATTGTTATATCCGTAATCAATTGCAAAATTGTACGGACTGTTTACGTTCTGCTGTACACGATAACAAATAAAACTGTCTGTTTCATAATAGACTTCCATCTCGTCTGGATAAAGTTCTTTAAATTTCTGTGTCCAGTAATAAATATGGCACATCGTATACCACCGGTTTTCTGCAAAATACGGTTCAATTCCGCCTGCTGACGGAAGGGGTGCTTCTGCTCCCTCCACGGTTACTTCTTTGTGGTTGGTACTTCCCGCATAATCAATTGGAATTTTTTCCACAAAAAAATATACATTCTGTGTCGGCATAATGATCTCCGGATTTTTTTCCAGATCCTGCAGTTCACGCAGAAAAGTAATGGTCTCATAATGGTAGCCGTAAAACTCCGTCATTCGAAGTTCATCATCGGCAGAGCAGATGGTCCAGGTGAAATTCCTGTTTTCTTTTAAAATATTGGTAACGCAGGCAATCGCTCCATTATCTTCCAGAGCGTCTACAACAATCGGCTTTCTCAGAAGACCATTTGATATCACAGCAGAAACCGCTATGACTAAAGTAAGGATAGATGCAACATTGCTGACCCATCTTTTCTTCCACCATCGTATCAGGAGATGTACGATGGCATCTGCTCCCAGCGTCCATGAAAAACAAACCGAATAGCAAAGGAAAATGCTGCAGCGGTTTGGATCCATCAATGCCGGCAAATGCAGCAGGGATGCACATTGCAGACAGCACATACAGAGCAGATAAAAGGCAGTGGAAAAAATCACTCCCGCAAAATCAATCTCCCGTAAAAGCACCATCAAACTTCCAAGCGCAGCCAAAAGCACAATACTTCCCAGGGTAATTTCCACAATATATGGTTTTACATTCATCACATTTACGCGAATGCTGCTTCGAACTGCTGCAAATTTTTCTTTTAAACGTTCCTTTAATGGCTTCTGCTGCTCCTTCGCTTGTTCTGCCAGTTTCTCTTCAGCCGCTTTTTTCAGCGCCTCGACCTGTGATGCACTGACTGTTGAGCCGCCATCCCTGTTTTCTGTCCCCTCACTTTCCGAAATGGTGCTCAGCTCTGTATTTTCCACCAGAGAATCTGTCGCTTCCGTTTCATCATCCTTTCCTCCATTGATAACACTTAATCCCCAGTACAGGGATCCCTGCAGTCCTTTTCCCATCGCAACACCCGCCGCCATGGGCAGTACAGAAAGCAGCACACTCAGGATTCCCGTTGCCATAATTCTGCGGAAATACTTCCACCGGGCAAACCGGAAACAAAAGCCGACTGCAACGCCAATGCAAAACAGCCCGGCGATCATCGTGCTGTAAAAGTGGATCGTCAGCGTAAGCGAAAATCCAATGGCAAACTGGATCAGATACCAACGGCAGTTTTGATCCAGTTCTTTTTTTTCATTCTCTTCTGCCTTCTGCTCTTTTGCAAATTCCTGAAAAAAACGGATCGCCATGCAGACAGACGTCAGAATAAAGATCATACTGAATTCCTGCGGCAGCGCACCTTCAAATCTTGCATACGTATTCCGGTTAAAAATATCCATCACATAGAACAGCACGCCAAGATATGGAGTAAATCTTCCCTTGCACACCATTTTCAGCGCCACAACCATTGCCAGATATACAAAATATGTCTGCACTACGCCAAAGATCCGCAGCAAGACATACGTTTTGATCCCAAACACCATATGCAGATAATAAATCACGATGTGAAATCCATACGGGTACACACCTGCAACCCAGATGTTGTTCCGATCCAGCTCATTGATCCAGTAGTTGTGTACCGGGATATCACTGGCTTTATAACCGTAAGCTTCGATCATATTCGGCCCATAGACATACGTAATTGCCGCAATCGCGGCCCCCATCACAGCAAGCTCCAGCAGCACATTCAGCCATTGCTTTCTTTTTCCACGGAAAAACCGCCTGTAAATGGTCCCTCGCAGCTGCACAAGCGAAGTTTTCTTTCCACGTTCTCCACTCAGCAGACGCTCTACATTCTCCAGAACCCACTCGATCACACCTGGAATCTTACTTCTTCTTTTCCAGATCCACACCAGAAGAAACGGCCCCACGGTGCCTGCCGTCAGTGTCACACGATTGCTGATATGAAGAAACTGCAGCAGATATACCAGATAGATGATATAAAAATTTCCCGCAAAAAAATATCCGGTCAGCTGTTCCGCAGCAGAAAAACGGCGGAACCGCTTCCGGAGTACCAGCCATGGGAGGAACAAAGTTACAATGCCATATGCCGCGACAATTTCCAGAAACTGTAAAATTGTAAGCCATTTCATTGTCATAATCTCTGTTCCTCCTTTCTGCTTTTCTTTTTCTTCCTGCTTAACTGAAAATCCGGATCAGCTCCAGCGTCTCATTATCAATAATAATATCAGACTCTTTCAGTTCCTGCAAAACTTCGAAGAATTTCTCTTTTTCCCCCATTGTGAAATACAGTTTTAACCGGCAGGTATACGCTGCCAGCGCATTTCCGTGCTGCCGTGCCAGACGCATACACCACTTTTCGGTTTCCGGAATTTTTTTTAAATCCAGAAGTTTCAGGCACAGTCCCTCGTACCGGTCTGCCGTAATTCGTGCACCGTTTTTCTGGTACAGCGATTCGGCCGCTTCTTCCAGCATATTGACATACTTGGTCTGCTCCATTGTTGTAAAAATTTTCTGACTTAAAATTCGATTCATATAATCGATCAGCATTTCTTCACATTCTGTTTCCGTCTCTGTTTCCTGCTGCATCTGCGTGTACATTTTCTGCACATTGGACCGGAAATCGTTCAGCTCATCCCGCAATACCGAGGCCGCATAATGGGATGTCTCAGAATCTTCGCTGTTCAGTGCCATGGTAATGGATTCCAGGGATTTTTGCATATCTCCGCGGATCACATTCAGCATCAGCATACGCATATTCCGCTTGTCACTGACGGCAAGCGATTCTTCCAGCGGCGCCATGTTGCGCTCCCGCTCCTCGTCCGCTTTCAGATGTGTCTGCACACGTTCCTTGCTGAAAATAACATCTTCCAGATCGACCGCCTGGCGGAATACCGTCTTGTAAATCAGATAACTGCACAGAAAAAATGCCGGACCGACGACCGGGCAGAGAACCATGACGATAAAACGAATAAAAAATGCTCTCCGATTGTCGTACTGAATCTCCTCCCCCTGCTCTCTTTTCAGATCACACGCCGGAACATAAAGGAAAATTCCAACCAGCAGATACACAAGCGCAATCAGAGCATTCACGATCCACAGGATCACAAACGCCAGTGTTCCGTTTATGCTCATGCGGCCACCTCCCCATTTGCAATTGTACTCTCATATCCAGCTTCTGCAAAACGAGTAATAACACCCAGCGCATTCTTTTCCTCTGTATCCGAAAGCAATACATACAGGCCGCCATCCAGCATTCCGACGTAATCGGTCTGTCGCAGTTTCTTTCCGAGCACCTCTGCTGCTTCCAGATATTTTTCTTCTCCGCAGGTAATCTTTACCAGGGAACATTCTGTCAGTCCATTCCGCTTTGCCTCAAAAAACGCACTTACCAGCTGTGTAAATGCCTCTTTTTCCAAAATGCTGCTGTTGCCCAGATAACGGTGCTCCCGGAGTGCTTCCAGATAACGGTTTGCACGGACAACCGCATTCTGAATCAGATAGCTGATGACCGTCAGACGATTGGACTCGGCCAGGTTCATGCGGTCCCACGGAAGTCCCCACAGCATCAGAATGATCTGCATTTCATCCTCCGCATAAATGGCCTGCGCCATCAGCGGATAGCGCTCATCCATCGTCTTGTTGATGAATACGCGGCGTTCTTTCAGATCCGTATACATCGCTTCCATCTCCGGGTAGCGGATGGAATTTCCCAGCTTTCTGGCCGTCGGCGAAGTAAAGGAAAAGAGACGCGCATACGACTGGTTGGCAACGGTGTAAACCGCCACATCCTCCGTATTCATCAGCTTGGAAATCGTCTGTGCTGCATAGAAAAGCACCTCATAGGCACCGTATTGATCCAGTGACGATGTAATTTCATAAATTTTTCCAAGACTGTCCTTCTGGTTGACAAGCTGCAGTTCAAAAATCTGTTTCATCCGCACATTGCTGTCGTTGATCTCAGTCATATCGCCAAGCTGTCCGTGCAGATAGCTGATCTCCTCCTGATCGTCCTTTTTGATATGATGAATCTGGTCACGCATGTAACCGACTACCATGCCCAGGATAAAAAGCTGCGCCATCCAGATATACGTACTGTAATCCATCAGCACTTCCAGACCGCTCTGGTTATACATCTGGCGGAAACAGTAGCCAGCCGTCGCCAGAAGCGCTGAGAAGATCGCCTGCTGCTGTCCATACACAATCGCAAACAAAAGCACATACAAAAGATACGCATCCAGCTTTGCAAAATACTGGCTGCCGACCGCACGGTTATGAATCATAAAGAACGGGATAAAACAGATCAGGTTTTCCAGATACGGAGCCAGCATGCGGAAAATCCGCACCAGCAGTCTCCAGACCCGGTTGCCCCATCCGGCGCCCGTATCTTCTCTCTGTAAAAAGGAACTGCTGTATTTCTTCATATACTCTACAACAGCTTTTACGCCTTCTTCGTATGGGACAAAAATTTTTCCGTCAAATTCTTTCCTGTACCGTCTGCCATCCAGCACCAGGCGATAGCCCTCTCCGACGGTATCATCCCGAATCGTCGTTCCGTCTCCCGCATTCTGCTGAATCAGCTCTGCCAGTTTCATCTGACTGATGACCTCGCCGGAAGAAATGTGATACAGCGGATATTTCGGATGCTCTGCCATCATCACGCGGTACGCAAACTCCACCGCATCGCTCTGATAAATCATGGAAAAAACATTTCGGCTGTTTGCTGCAATCTGATTGGTTTTCAGCATTTCCAGCATCATCTGGAAACATGGGTTATTGTCGGCCTTTCCTTTCCGTGGAATATCATACATATGATCGAAGCGCAGAACCCGCGTGTCCATCTCTCTGGTGTCACGATAGCTTTTGCAGATATTTTCTCCCTGCAAAATCGCCATTGCCTGAAAGCTTTTGGACGATGCCGGTTCCGTTTCGTGGATATCGCTGCTGTAAGACCGGCCATAAACAACTTCGGAAGACAGGTACACAAAACGACCATTTTGTTTAAATGCATACGCCGAAAGAAGGTTCGTCAGATCTGCGGTGTAACGGACCGACTCTCTTCTGGCATCACTCCAGTCATAGTTGGTATCGTAAGCTCCGAGAAAAATAACAAGATCCGGGTTTACATTGGTAAAAATTTCCCGCACGCTCTCGCTGTCGTAGGGGAAATTATACCGTTCGAAGACGCGGCGGTACTTTCCTCTTCCATCCCGCTTTCCGGTCAGCAGATATGTCTTATGTCCGTCTTTTTCCATTTTGGTGATCAGAGCATCCATCAGTCTGCTCTCGCCGCCGACTAAAAATACTATCATACGCTACCTCGCCGTTTTCGTAGATTTTTCAAACACGCTCCAGGATACCATAGTTTCGGAATGTTTCCAGCACTGCGTTTACGTCCTCCTGCACTTCCTCCGCCGGCATATCGTAAGCTTTTCCGAGCCGTTTTGCAATCTCTTTTGCAGATACGGCATCGCCGGTCTGCTCGTAAATAAAAGCTGCTGTTTCACTCAGTGTGAGTACCTGATTCATCTTTTCCGCCGTCGCCCCATATGGAATCAGAACATATTCGTCTGCAATCTGTCTGAGTACAAAATCACCTTTTCTGGTCATTTTTATCTCCATTCTTCTGCGTCTTGCTTTTCTTTCTTACCTCAGAGAAAAACAAGGATACTAATAGTTCTATTATAGCCCTACCCAATTGCATTGTAAACTTTATTTTGCTTTTTATTGATATCTGTAATAAAGTTTTATTTCTCTGCACTTTCTTTTTCCATTTTGTGATATACTAAAACATATTTGAAAAATCTTTTCCCCAAAGGAGTATCTTATGCAGCCGCTTGATGCCGTTTATTTACAGATTTTAAAAAATTTATGCACGGATTTGTCCGAACCGGTCCCGCTTGATGGTGTGGATCCGTCCGCCTTATACCGTCTGGCCGAAAAACACTGTTCGCTTCCGTTTCTTCTGCCATATTTTGAACAGCAGCCGCAGTTTTCTGCTCTCAAACAGCAGACGAAGCAGATGCTGCTCTCCTATTATCAGCTGGAACATTTTACACGCCTTACTTTTTCGCTCCTCCTTGCGGAGAAGATTCCCTGCTTTCTCTTAAAGGGCATCAGTCTCGCCGCCAATTATCCCATTCCCGAATATCGGAAGCTGGGAGATCTGGATCTTTATATTCCCGAAAAAGATGCTTTTTCCCGTGCCTGCCGGATTCTTAACGCTCATGGCTACACGGAGGAGCCGGAGGAGAGCGATCACCATGTCACCTACCGCTTCACTTTTCCCGAGACTGGCCGCTCCTTTACGCTGGAACTCCATTACCGCATCGTCGGTATTTATCAGTTTTCCCGGGCCAATGAACTGGTGGACGAAATTTTTTCCGCCAGTCATCTGAAACCATCTTTCGTGGAACTCTACGGTCAGACCTATCCGGTACTGCCGCCAACGGAAAATGTGTTTTACATGCTGCATCACATGCTCAAGCATTACCTCTACAGCGGTTTTGGCAGCCGTCTGCTCTGCGATTTCACTCTGTATCTGGAACGTTATGCCTCCGAGGTTAATTTTGAAAAAATCCACTTCTGGTGCCGGGAATCGAAAATTTTTCATCTTTATGAGCTGATTCTGGAATCCTGCCGTATTTATTTCGGTCTTTCTGCCTCCATTGATCCGCAGGTTCACTGCTCTGCCTCTGACTGTGCCATTTTTCTGGAAAAAATTCTCGCAGACGGCGATTTCGGCAGTGATACACAGAGAAAAATTGTCAGCAGCGGTTCCTACCAGCACACCGGTATCCATGCCTGGTTCCACGAAGGCCATATTCAGATGAAGCTGCGGTTCCCAAAGCTTCATAAATGCGTACTTCTCTGGCCGGTTCTCTGGGTCATCACATTTTTCTGTTTCCTGTCCAACACCTACCGTATCCGCTACACGACACTGCGGCAGACGCTGGCAGACTTCCGGGCCGATAACCGGAAGACCAAGCTGTTAAAAATCTTCGACAACAACGATTTGCAATAAAACGAAAAACGAGTAAGCGAACGTCTCCCCTGTTCACTTACTCGTTTTTCTGTTCTGTCAATCTATGGGAATGCGTCTTCCCTCTGCCTATCCCCTTGCAAAGGTTCCACGCCTGTTTTTAATAAAAATGCTGATATCCGATCTGAATTCCGCTGCCGTAGCCGCTGTTGAAATACAGGCATCCGCCAACCGGGCTCTCACCTGCAAGTGCAGCCTGTGCAGCTGCGTAACAGTCACTTCTCGCTCCGCGTGCGAGCACACTCTGGAAAGTTCCGGTCGCAACCGGTGTAAACTGTCCACTCTGATAAATAACGCCGGAAATGCTGTTCGGGAAGGAACCGCTGTTGACACGGTTTACTACAACCGCTCCGACTGCCACCATTCCTGTGTAGCTCTCGCCGCCTGCCTCGCACTCGATCAGTGCTGCAAGCATTGCCACATCATTGCTGTCTGCGGAAATTACCGATGCACTGCCTGCTGTGGAGGCTGCTGCTGCGCTGCTTGCCGCACAGGCCTGTGATGCCTGGTATTCCTCCATGGAAACAGCACCTTTTAACTCCTCTGAAAGTGTCACATAGTCTCCATGAACGTATGCGCTGCTTCCGCTGTACTGGATCTGATACCAGTCAGCCTCTTCGCCGAATATGCTGACTTCACCATTCTGTGTCAGTGTTCCAACCTGCGCGGAATCTGTGGATGCTGCCTCACGGACACGAAGGCTGTCCGCCTGAACAACTCCGGTGATACCGCACATATTGCGGTAATGTGCTTTTGCCTCTTCCCCAAATACCAGATATTCATTCTTTATGTAGCCTTCTACACCATTGGAAGAGATCTTGCTCCACTCGTCTCCTTTTTCTGTTACAGTAACCGCATAGCCCGGCATCAGAACTCCGACGATCTCGGAATCTGCGTTTGCCTCGCTGCGGATGTTGACATATCCTTCTACGTTTGCTGCAGCCATTGTGCTCCAGTCTGTTTTATTTAAAATGGTTTCTTCCTTTGTCTCTGCTTTTACGGGTGCAGCCATGATGACAGTCAGTGTGAGCACGCTCCCCAGGATGCCCGGCACATAACTTTTTTTGAATGTCATACTTACCTCCTGAATAATTATTACGTTTTTGTTACATCTTGTTACAAACCGATTCTACCAGTGTTACATCTTTTTGTCAACTAGAATATTTCGACAACATTCCTGTCTTTTCCCATCGTTTTTTTCATAGAACCCACAATTTTTCACCACTTTTCCGCTTTTTTGACGAATTGGATCGGTTTTTATTCCCACTTTTTCTTCTGCATGCGGCCTGCCTGGAATACTTTTCCGTGTCTTGTTTCCTTCTTTTTATTTTGCTTTTGTTTCACATTCTGCCCTTTCTGCCCTCTTTTTCCGCAAATATTTTTTAAGAAATTGTGACAGTTCTTTTTCTATTTTTCGACATGCATTACAAACCTTTTCCACTTTTGACGCATTTTCAAATTTTCTTTTAACTTTTTATTTTTACATGATATTTCTTTCTACATATGGTATAATCTTTAAAAAGAAAGAAAATTTATATTTTATCAATTATTTTTCTTTCAATTTATACGTGAAACTTACCGCAGGAAAATAAAACAGACCGACATTAGAAACCGATCAGGTGAAAGGAGGATGTCATATGTTACACAGCACACAGACAACGAAAAAACACACAGGAAATTTGATTCTGAGATTCGGAATGGCAGGCCTCCTGGCGGCCGGATTATTTTTTTCCGCTCCGTATTCGGCAGCAGCCGAGACAGTTCCAAGTGCAGAAAATACAGACGCCGGTGAAATTACCATTCACTTCACCCATTACGATGCACAGGACCTGGAATTCTATCTGAACACCGATCAGGCGGCCCTTGCTTTTACCGATGCTGCCCTGACATTTCAGGATTCCACAATGGATGCGCCGGTCACCATGTCATATCTTTCCGATGATGGTTCCTATGTCCTGTATCAGAACAGCGAACCGGTCGAGGAAGTAAACGGAACGTTCTCCGTATCGATGGTTACGGAACCTGGCTACACACTGGATATGGATCAGATTTCCTTCTATGTTAATGGACAGGCCGTTTCCAATGGCGGTTCCGTTGTGATTACGGATTCTTCGGCGGCGATGACTTCTCTTGTTTACTGTACCGCAATCCCGGAAACACCGGCAACTGACCCGGAGCCATCTCTTCCAGAAGAGCCATCTGCACCGGAAGTTCCGGAAGAACCGGCCGCTCCAGAACCATCCGTTCCGGAACAGCCATCCGCACCGGCAGAAACCCCAACCGTGGTACAGCCATCTGCTTCGGAACAGCCGGCACAGGAAAATATTCTTCCGGAAACCGCAGCTCCTGCATCCAAAACCGCACCGGAACAGGTTCCTGCATCCGAACCGATCGCAGCAGAACCGATTGCCAGCGCAGTTGTTACAGAAGACGAAGAAGTTGATCTTTCCACCATCCACCCGGAAGTTACCGCATCCGCTGTTACTTCTTCCAGCCAGCTTCCAGCCGCAACGCAGATTGTACCATCTGTCAGAACAACAGACCCGGATGCACAGATTATTACTTCGGAAACTGCAGCTCTTGAAAATGCCGCACAGACCGAGAATACACAGACTGCACACACAGGAATCGGCTCCTGGTTCCATCAGCGAACAAATCAGATCCTCGCAGTCATGATCGCTGTGATCCTGCTTCTGATCCTGATCGAATCACTTCTGGCACTAAAGGATTCCATGAATCAGAAAAGATCGCATCGCTTCTATTAAAAATAAGGTCCATAATAAAAAATAAGCATACAAAAAGAAGGAACGTATCTCATGAAACATGGGATACGTTCCTTCTCTTATATTATTTTTTATCCTCTTTTTTTCGCAGCCGCTTTCTGAATCTCACAGAAATCGTGCAGCGCCTGACGGCCGATTTTTACAATTTTACGGATGTTGATGGAATTTGTTCCTCCCTGACGCGGCTTGAAGCTGATCGGGATGAAACGGATTTTCCGGTGAAAATACGCTCCGAAGGCAGTCAGCAGTGCGTTCGGCAGATTGTAGTTTTCCGGCATCAGCGGCAGATACTCGGCCACGTAGTCTGTTTTCATCAGACGGAACGGGGCATTTGCATCCGGCACGGATACGTGGAAATAGGTCCAGAGCACCGCGCACAGCACTTTTTCCACGACAGCGCGGGAAAAGCCGTCGCCGCGGCTTGTGCGGTTTCCGAAAATGGCGTCGTAGCCCTCGCGGATCTGCCAGAACTTTTCGAACTCCTCCGGATCGGTCTGACCGTCGGAATCGGTCTGGAAGATATAGTCCGCACCGTTTTCAAGTGCATAGCGGTAGCCGTACAGAACGGTGGAACCGTGGCCGCCGTTTGGCTTCGTCAGCACGGTGAGCAACGGGTGGGTTTCGCACTCTGCTGAAGCAATTTCATACGTATCGTCGCGGCTTCCGTCGTTGATGATCACAAGACGGGACGCACCGCCGCCGTTATGCTTCTCCACGACGGGACACCATTCCTCGATCGTTCTTTTGATATTTTCCGACTCATTATAGGCTGGTATTACAATATATAAGGTATCCATTGGTATTCTCCTTGCATTTCCTTCCATCCATTATACAGGATTTCTTTTCATTGCGAAAGATGCACTCATGGAGAAAATTTCCCAGTACCGTTCGTTTGTTATTCTTCCCACAGTTTCTGCGGATAACGGCCCTCGTCTTTTAATTTCTGCAGTGCTGCCATGACATTTTCTTTGTCTTCTTTGTACGTTACGCCGTACCAGTTATCATAGGAGCGGAGTACGGTGACTTCCGCTTTTTTCTCCTGCAGCAGTTCATCGACAACGAACGGCAGGAAGTATTCGCCTTTTAACGGGTTGGTTTTGTATACATTCTCGAGGAACGGCAGGAAGCGGCGTTTCAGCTCGATCAGAATGCTCGGTGTGAAGCCCCAGAGGTTCATGGAAACGATGGTTCCCTGCGGCAGTCCGGTCCAGGTTGCGCCGTCATCCTCGGTGTATTCGGCCTGTCCGCCGTGGTTTTCGATTCTTGTGCGCTCATGAATGCCGACAAGGTGGTTCTGGTCGTCTGCGGTGCAGATGCCGCGGGCTACGTGGCCATTGTCGGTCAGGGTTTTGTACAGGTCGTAGGCAACCATCGCGTACTGATAGGTCGCGCCGTCCTGCTCGGTTGTCAGCTGACGGTAGATCTCCTCGAATGCCGTTCTTCCATAATAATCATCGGAATTGATGACTGCGAACGGTGCGCCGTCGATGGCTTCTGCCGCACAGAGAATCGCATGACCGGTTCCCCACGGTTTGACGCGGCCTTCCGGCACTTCGTAGCCTTTCGGGAGAACGTCGAGTTCCTGGTAAACATACTCTACATCCATGTATTTCTCAATTCGCTTGCCGATGCCCTCGCGGAATGCCTCGTCGATGGCTTTTTTGATGATAAAGATGACTTTCTCAAAACCTGCCTGTTTTGCATCATAAATGGAAAAGTCGATAATCATATTTCCGTACGGGTCAACCGGATCAATCTGTTTTAATCCGCCGTAACGGCTTCCCATTCCTGCTGCCATGATGACTAATACTGGTTTTTTGCTCATGATGTTCTCTCCTTTTTATTCTCCAAAATAAACTTTTAATCTCTCCGCAAAGTCTGCCGGGATTTCTCTTTCAAATGGAAATGGTTCTGCATCCGCCAAATACTCGGCGATTTCGCCCAGGACACCGGCGCTCCGGTTCAGTGACCAGGCGGAGATCCAGTCGATCGTATCGTGGCAGGTATGCATGCCGAAACCATCGCGGTTCAGCGTCATCGCCGGGATGCCCTTCCATGCGAAGGTGTTGGAATCGCTGCTCCAGATATTGTTGATGAGCGATACGCCTTTGTCCGCCTGTTTTAAGTGCTCCATGATCACGTCGCATGCCTCTTTCGTTGCTGCCACGCCAAGCACGGTTCCGCCGATGGCCTGTCCGGCGAGGTCGACGTTCATGTTGAAGCGGTGCTGCGCCAGCTCGGCTTCATGCGCTTTCACATATGCCCGGCTTCCGCAGAGACCCAGCTCCTCCGCGCCGAACCAGATGCATTCCAGTGTCCGTTTCGGGCGGTTTTCGGCGAAGTAGTGTGCCAGCTCCATGATGATCGCTGCGCCCGCCATGTTGTCGTATGCACCAGGTCCCTGCGGAACGGAATCGTAATGAGCCGTCAGCGTCAGGATTTTCTCTGGCTGCTCGGTTCCCGGGATGCGCAGGATGATATTTTTCGACGTTCTCCTGATTTTTTTCTGCTGTAAAACGAGGCGTGCACGGCTCGCTCCCCGTTCTACCAGTTCCATCGCATCAAGATAATGAATGACGGCGCACGGCAGTTTCGGATTTTTTACGCCGCGCAGGGTGCGGTAGTCCGGCAGACGGTCCTCGTCTTTGTCCAGCGGCGTTCCGGTCAGGATCAGAAATCCGACGGCTCCTGCTTTTTCCAGTTTTTCATAGTTTTCTGCATTGGCACCGCCGTTGATCAGGACGATTTTCCCTTCTGCATGGGAAAGGCTGACCGGGTCGCCGTTTTCTACATAGAGGAATGGTGCCTCCACGCCTTCCGGAGCGGTATTGGCTGCCGCGAAGCAGCCGCGGACGGTGTATGTTTTCTCATATGGCTCTGTGACCGTAAAGACAGCTTCGTCAACCTGCCATGTCTCAATCTCGAACGGCTCGCGGCGGATCTGCAATTCGCCCTGCCCCCATTTTTCTGCGATTTCAGAAAGTTCTTTTTCGATCCGGCAGGCTGCTTTTTCTTCGCCTTCCGTTCCGGCTTCGCGGATGTAGTTAAACTGGCTGACGAACGCATACTGCCGCTGGCCGCTGATGGTATTTGCTTTCATAATAATGTTATGTCCTTTTCTTTTCTTTTTTTATTTTCTTAAAGTTCTTCCAGTACCGCTCTCGCGCTGCGCACGGCTTTGACGTCCGTGCGGTAGAGGGTGTATTCGCTTAAGGATGGAAGTCCCATGTTCACATTTTCTTTCCGATACTGCATCGGGCTCGCCAGTTCGATTTTTCCGGACATGTGGTAGGCGGTCACGCCGGTTTTCGGATACAGCTCGCGGATCGCATCCGCGCAGATACCGCCGCCCGCCTGAATACGGATGCGTCCCGCCGCCTGGCGCTGCAGTTCGGCGAGAAGCTCTGCTCCTTTTACCGCACTGTTCTGCTGACCGGAGGTGAGAATGGTGTTCATACCGAGCGATACCGCCTGCTCAAGCGCTTCTTTCGGATCGCGGCAGACATCGAACGCGCGGTGCAGCGTCACAGACATGCCGTTTGCCGCCTCCATCAGCTGTTCCATCGCTGTCATATTCATTGTTCCATCCTCTTTCAGCACGCCGATCACAACGCCCTCTGCACCGAGTTCGCGATACATCGCAACTTCCTCGCAAATTTCTTCTAATTCATATGGGGTGTAGCAGAAATCCCCGAACCGCGGGCGGATCAGTGCATGAATCGGAATGGTTGTCTGTCTGCGGATCACCTCAAACAGCTTCGAACCCGGCGTTGTTCCGCCGATCACCAGATTCTGACACAGCTCCAGCCGGCTTGCCCCGCCTTTTGCCGCCGCAAGCGCCGACTCCGCCGAGTCCACACAGACTTCCAGGATATAATCGTTCATAAAATTCCCTCTGTTTTCGTAAGTTTTCTTTCTCTATCATACCCTATTTAGGGCGATTAGGAAAGAGCTTCTTTGGTTCACTTTCGTTCACTTCTGCTTCTGATGCAGATATTTTTCTCTCGTTGCCATGCCGCCGCGAATGTGGCGTTCAGACTTGTTCACATCCAGAATTTTCCTCGCCTCTGCCGCCAGACCCGGATTCACCTGTACCAGACGTGATGTCAGATCTGCTGGTGTCCCATTAGGAATAAAAAATTTTGAGGTTTTGAAGTATCAGCCCTTTTGGGCTGTTACTCCATCGCCTCGACTGCCGCGAATACATCCTCAAACTTCCAGGTTATCCGAATGTGTTCCGCCTCGAATACCAGAACCTTCTCCACAAAGGTCTGTTCCAACTCTTTGGTCAGTGTCTCCGCATAACGGTATTTCTGAACCAGCCGGGAAAACTCACTGAGTTTTGTCTCCCCGCTTTCTCTGGCCTCCCGTTCCATGCGAATCTGCTCCAACTGCTTCCGGGTTTCTTCCAGCTGAAGATTCACGCGATTTCTCTCCGAGATATATTCCTCGCGGCTTAACCTGCCGTCCCGGTACTTTTCATAAAGAATGGTCTTTGCTTTTTCCTGTGCGTCAATCCGCTTTTCCAGTCCCGATGTGTCCAGCCGGGACTGTTCCTTCTGATCGGCCTGAGCTTTCATCTGTTCCCACCGGACAAACTGTTCTAAATGCCATTTCAGGCTGTCCAGCACTGCGCCTCTCAGTTGTTCAGCAGGATAGGCGGCCTTGTAGCAAGGTGCCGAAGGATTTACCTCTCCATATCGGCAGAGCAGCTTTTTTCGGTCCTTGCTGAAGGACAGCTTCCTCCCGCAGTGAGCGCAGGTAAAGGCGTTGTACTTCTGTATGGTCTTTGGCTGGCCTTTCTGATAGGTTAGGAAGGTGGTCTGAGTCTTTGCGAAGTCCTCATAGGAGACAATGGCTTCATGGGTATTTTCAACCCTTACCCATTCTTCCTTTTCCACCGGAGTATCTGCTCCGTAAATGCCGTTCAGCGTTCTGCGAAGAGATACCATATTCCCAGCATACCGCTCGTCCCTTAAAATCGCAAGCACTTTTACCGGGTCCCATGCGGTTTTCCGGTTCACCCGCCTCCAGTCCATTCCACGCTTATGATTCAGCGCATACTGAGCCGGAGAGGGGATTTCCCTTTCGTTCAGAATAGAAGCGATCTTGTTCCCGGAAAGGCCGGAGAGCCGCAGCCGGAAAATCTCCCGTACCACAGCAGCCGCTTCCTCGTCAATCACCAGCTTATGCCTATCCTCAGCTGATTTCAGGTAGCCATAGGGCGCGTTTGCGCTGGCAAACTGGCCTGCCTTTGCCATCTTGTTTCGGACATTCCGTATCTTTTTGGAAGTATCCCGGCTGTAAAAGTCATAGATAAAGTTTTTAAACGCCACTTCCAGCCCTGCGGTCTGTTTCCCTCCTTCCTGGCTGTCATACCTATCGTTCACCGCAATGAACCGTACTCCCAGGAAGGGGAAGAGCTGTTCCAGATAATCCCCGATTTCAATATAGTCTCTGCCGAATCTGGAAAAATCCTTTACAAGAATACAGTCAACTTCCCGCCGCCTCACCAACTCCATCAGCTCGACGAACTGAGGGCGGTCAAACTTTTTTCCGCTGTAGCCATCGTCGCATTTTTCTATAATCCGGTAATCCTGAAATTCCGGATGGGACTTCAGATAATCATAAAGAAGCATCCTCTGGTTGGTAATGCTGTTGCTTTCCTCTTTTTCAGAGGAAAGCCCCACATCATCGTCTTCCTTAGAAAGCCGGATATAGAGCGCCAGTGTCTTTTGTCTCATACTGTCTCCCTCCTGCGTTGTTCTGCCATATCTATCAGCCGCTGAAACTCATCCTCAAAGGCGAAGGTAATAGCCAGATGAGAGTCAGTATGTACCTGGATATCGACAATAAAGGCTTCCACAATCTCACGGTTTAATTCCTGAAACTCCGCATATTTTCTGACGATATCCGCCAGAGATCCGGTACTGTGATAGTCAGCCTCATGTTCTGTCTCCGCCAGCATAAGCGCATCCACTTCTTTCAGCAGCTCTTCTTTTTCTGCTCCGTACTGCCTGCGAATCGCCAGATATTCCCCTTCGTCCAGAATCCCTTCCCGATAGTCTTCATAGATTCCAGTGCTGAGCCGTTCAATTTTGGTTATACGGCGCTGTTTTTCCCGGATACGGTTCTGTATATTGGAAGCGGCGGCCCTGCCTTTTGGGGAACGGTTTAATTTAGCTATTACCTGCTCTGTGTCGAGAAAAGTACGAATGTGGAAGCGAATGGCTTCTTCCACCGTTTTATCAACGATGGCTTTACGAATACTCCTCTGAGGGCAGGAGAGATCATACAGCTGCTTTCTCCGGCAGCACTCATATACCGCATAGCGGTCTATGCTCCCGTCTTTTCTGGTTGCTACAAATTTCGTCATTTTCATGGCTCTGCCGCAGTCAGAGCAGTGAATCCGGCCACGGAAGAGATTTTCCGGCTGATAATCTTCGTTGATTCCTGTCATGTTGAGGAAATCCTGTTTTGCGCCTTCCAGCTTTCTCTGAACAGAATCAAATAATTCCTGATCAATGATTGCCTCATGTGCATTGGGAACGTATTTCCACTCCGATTCGGGGACACGCTGCCGCTTGATTCCTTTGGCAAAGGATGTTCTCTCTTTTCCATAAACCAACATTCCCAGATACATTTTATTCGTCAGCAGCCGTTTCACATTAGTTCTGTCCCAATAAGAATCCTTGTGTCTCTCTTCTTTGGAAAGGCCTTTCAGCCAGAGGTAACGGGCAGGAGAGGGGATACCCTCCTCATTCAGCTGGCTGGCGATTGCTCCCAGCGCCATGCCGGAATCCCGCATCTGAAAAATTCTCTTCACAATGCCGGAGGTTTCCGGATTGACAATCAGATGATTTTTGTTTTCCGGGTCCTTCAGGTATCCATACACCGGATATTTTCCCATAAACTGTCCCTGCTTTTTCCGAGCCTCAAAGGAAGTAGTGATTTTCTGTGAAATGTCCTTCGCGTATCCTTCATTGATAATATTTTTCAGCGGGATAATCAGAGATTCATCCGTCACATCAGGGGAATTGCTGTCATACCCGTCTGTGATGGAGATAAACCGCACCCGGAAAAACGGGAAAATCTGTTCCAGGTAGTTCCCGGCTTCCAGATAATTTCTGCCAAGGCGGGACAGATCCTTTACCACAATACAGTCGATTTTTCCATCCTTCATGTCCTGCATCATTTCATCAAATGCCGGACGTTCAAACACGGTTCCGGTAGCGCCGTTATCAATATACAGTCGATACAGCCGCATATCCTGTTGTTCCGCTATAAAATCCTTCACCAGCTTTTCCTGATTTGCCAGACTATAGCCATCTATTTTTCCGCTGTCTTCTACAGAAAGCCGGATATACCCCGCTGTTTGATAAATGCTTTGTTCTTCCTGAAGCCCGAATCCAGCGCATTCCTGCTCCAGTACCGCATTGACATCCAGCCTTTTCTTTCGTGCCATCAGATTGCCTCCTTCTTATGTTCCTCCGCTGCGGATAGTATCTCCTGAATCCGATTCAGATCCGCCTCGAAATTGAATGTGATTTTAATCCGGTTATCTTCGTAAATCAGAATCTTGTTGATGATTATTGCGGCCGCCCAGCGTGTCAGCTGTTCCAGACGGCCAAACTGCTGAAAATAACTCATCCATGGGGCATTGGCGGAGCGGCTTCCTTCCAGCTCGGCAATCTGCCGTTTCAGTTCTTTCTCTGCGGCATCCGCCTCAGCGATCCGGCTGTCAAACTCCGCTTTCAGCTTCTGGTATTCTTCCTTATCCAGAAGGCCGTCCTTCAGGTCCTCATAAATTCCGATTTTTAGTCGTTCAGCCTTTTTGCGTTCTTCTTCCTTCATGGACAGTCTCTCTAGATATTTTTGTATCATCAGCTGCCGCGATGGAGCATTTTCAATCTGCTTCAACGCTTCCTGCACATCCAGCACCTTCTGAATATGCAGGTTCACCGCTCCGAGAACCGCTCCCATAAGGTCATTCTCGCTGATTCTGTGCCAGCTGCATCCACCTTTTCCGCATTTTTCAGAACAGAGAAAATATCCGTAGGTCTGTGCGGTATCTGCCTTCTCTTTTTTTGTATAGCGGCTGATTTTTCGGACCATGGGATGGCCGCAGTCACCGCAATAGACTAGACCGGAGAGGGGAAATACCTGTGTTTCGTTGGGAGAAGTACGGGTATCACGGCCCATAAGATTCTGAACGATATCGAACAGAACGCGGTCAATCAGACTTTCATGGGCATTCTCAACCCGAATCCAGTCAGTCTCATCCACCTCCTGGCGTACCTTGACCTTATGGTTCGGCGTCGTCTGTTTTCCCTGTACCAGCACTCCGGTATAAACCTCGTTGGTCAGAATTCTGGTTACTGCCTTTGCCGTCCAGACAGCCTTCGGATTCACTTTGAAGGAAGATTCAAAATGACTTCCCAGATACTTTTTGTACTCCATCGGTGAAAGGATTCCCTGCTCATTCAGCGCGTCTGCGATCCGGTATTGGCTCATGCCATTTATTTTCATACGAAAGATGTCCTTTACGACTTGTCCTGCGTATGTATCCACAACCAGCTGATTTCGGTTGTTCTCATCTTTCAGATAGCCATAGCAGGCGAACGCTCCGATAAATTCGCCGTTCTTTCTTTTGATAGCCAGGTGACTTCTGATTTTTACGGATAAATCCCGGCAGTAAGAATCATTGATCAGATTCTTAAAAGGAACCACAATATCATGCGCCGTGTCTGCTTCCAGACTGTCATAATTATCATTTACAGCGATAAACCGGATACCCAGCATGGGAAACAGCTTTTCCAGATAGCGCCCAACCTCAATGTAGTTTCTGCCGAACCTGGACAGATCCTTTACGATAATGCAGTTAATCACTCCCTTCTTTACATCTTCCATCATGGCCTGAAACGCCGGACGATTGAAATCCGTACCCGAAAAACCGTCGTCCTCACGGATAGATACGACCCGGAATTCCGGTCTTGACTGTAAATAATCCATAATCAGGCTTTTCTGATTTGCAATACTGTTGCTTTCATTTTTGGAACCTGACGCCACATCCCCGTCTTCCTTCGATAATCTCAGGTAAAGAGCCGTGTCGTATCGTTCCAGCCGTTTCTGTAACATATACATCCGCTCCTTTCTCAAAATTATCAGGGAAATACTGCAGGTGGCGGCTGCGGGCAGGCAGCCGCCGCTTTGCCTGTTTTCAGGTCACTTACAGTATATTGGGGATTCCGTTTTCACTCAATGATGTCACATGCCGGCCTGAACCATCAGCGCAAACAGGTCATTGACCGTTCTGCCGTTATGGAGATAATCAAATTCCACAACCACATTGCCTACGCGATAGCAGTACAGATTCTTTGTCTGTCTCCTTAAATCCTCCAGATCCGGCTGCTTTTGGCCATTTTCCCGGACTCTGACAGAGGACAGTTCTGTCAATTCAGACTTGTCCAACACCTGAGAAGTAGTGTTTTTCCTTTCCTCCGTTATCAACCCCATACACCACCTTCATTCTCTTATCTCATAACTATTGTTAATTTTCGGAAAATATGCCAGCGGCTCAGGGCGCATCCACAGCATCTGGAATCCGATAGCCAATATGCGCCGCCAGAGCTTCATCCACCTTAGCCAGATCCGCTTTATCAATCCTTCCAAGGTATTTTTTCAGCAGCCGTTTATCCAGTGTTCTAGGCGATTCACAGAGGGCCGTGGATGATGATGTGAGAAACGGATACTTTTTCATATCCAGCCGATAATGGGTAGGCTGTCCAGGCTTCTTGTCTTTTGAAGTGAGCGGAACAATCGTCACCGTGGGGGAAAAGTAATTTCCCACATCATTCTGCATAATAATCACCGGGCGTGTGCCGCTCTGCTCATGGCCAAATTTCTCGCCCAGCTCTGCAATGTATATGTCGCCTTTGTGATAAACCAAATCTTCATATCTCATAATCTTTATCCTCCTTCGCGATATGTAAAAGCGGAGGCTGACACCAGGCCAGTCTCCGCATCTCAAAGATATTTTTTGCGTCTGTATCTATTTGTCCCCGACACCCCGATACATAGGAAATCACCAGGCGGCCGAATGCTTCCGGCTCCATAGGCATCTAACCTCCCCGCGGTTCTCGCCGGGCCGCCCCCATTGCGTGTTCCCGCTTCGCGCAGGACTGTGGCTGGACGGAAGTCTCATTATCCCTGTGCTGGATCTTCGCCATGCCGGAAGCTGTCCGGCACTTACCAGCTGGCATTGACCGCTCCCCCTTGCAGGATCATGGCGTACCACTGGATGTGGCTCCACATCACAGGACTGTACCTGATGAATGCGTATTTTCTTTTCAATCTGCGTTGAAAGAACAAAATACGTTCATCAGGCCCAGGGCCTGGAGAAGTGAAGTTTGTCCCTTCACCCCTCCTATTGGGCAACTTTTTAAGATTTAACAAAAAGAAATTTTGCTAATTTAGAAAAAATTTTCTTTTTCCGATAATGGAATGCCTGCTGTGACATTCCAAGACTTTTTCCGGCTTCCGCTTCGGTTACGATACGCCCCGAAAAATACAGAGTCTGAATAATTGTCATTTCATCAGATGACAATGAAGCCATTGCTTCATACAGCTTTTTGAGCATCTCTTTTCTCGCAATCACTTCTTCTGTTGAGAAACCATCATCCTGAATTGTATCAATCAGCAGCAGTCCTTCTCCTCCAGTCACCGGAACATCCGATGAGATAATCGTGGTATCTTTCGCACAGTCAGCAAGATACCGATGGCGGCGGGCCTCCTTATACCAGTCCTGATATTCTTCATATCCCGCCTCAATGTAAATCTCATCTGCCTCATATCCGACATCATCCGTCAAATGAATAAAGTACCTTCCTCTCCCTTCCTCCGAATGGGTAAAACGATAAAATTCTTCTCCGCTCATCTGCATCCATTCTGTATTTTCCTTTTTGCTTTCCGGGTTCTTTTTTACCAGATAAATTGTTTTCGCCATATCTGCGATCTCCTTTCCGTGGTTTTGAATGGTTGGTTCAAAACCGGAGATCACGGGTATCTGGCGTTATACCAGCGCCGTCTCTGCACCTGCCAGCCCTCCTTCGCAGGCACAGAAAAAGAGCCGGAGGCTTACTCACCTCTGACTCTCATCTGTGCCGAATGTCTGGCAGATGGCATAAAAAAAGCCCTGCACCCGTCAAAGGCACAAGGCTGAAATTTATCTATTCAATTATCCTGACTGCTATACCGTACTTCTGCCAGCATAGCAATCATAGCAGAACCAAAGTCGGACTTTCAGTAGGGATTCCATCGGACTTTCATCGGGTATTTATCGGGAAAAAGTCGGACTTTTATCGGCCTGATTCTTCTATGCAGCTGTATTCATAGCCGCTTTCACCAAACTCCGCTTCTTCATCTGTACGTCCAAGAAACCCTTTTAGCTTTGGTATGGATGTTCCCCACAGAGACAGTCCGAATACCAGTATCGCTTCTTTTTTCTTGTCGTAAAAGGTACTGCGCTCCATGTTTAAAATTTCCAAAAGCTCCGGCTCCCTGTATTTAAAGCAGGTTAGATAGCATTTGGAAAGAATCTCGCAGTACAGATTCCCGTTACAGGGATAGTCTCTGACCCGCACCATAGTATCTTCCACCAGTTCGATCATCCAGCGTGTCTCAAACAGAGTCTTTATCCGTTCTTCAAAATGTTCCCTGGCTTCATCCGGCGCGAAGGTTTCCAGATAAATCAATGCGTCATCCAGCTGGGAACCACAGTAGCAAATCAGATCCTCACGCACCTGATCAGCCCGTCCCGCCGTTGACCAGCAGATATCCCGGTATGCGGATAAAATCAGTTTGGAACGGTCATACAGTGTTTTTTCATCCAGCTCCTGCATCCGGCACAATCTCCGGATGCTGTTTAATGTCTGTGTATTTTTGCGGCTCATTTTTTAATCTCCCTTCATCATTCGTTCATCTTATAAAATCCTTTCTAAGCGTGCTGGCCCGATAAAGGGAAAGGAAATCGGGGGACACGCAGTATGTAACCAGCAAGTTCCGTCGCGCGAAGCTGCGCTGCTGGTTCTCTATCTGTATCGGCTGCCTTTGCTTCCCAAGACAGCGTTAGAAAATAATCTCATTCATCTTCACTGCGGATGTTTTGCTTCCACAAACCATTTATAGTTTTCTTCATAATACAGCTGAGACTCCTGTCCGCTGATGATTACCGTATACCGCAGTCCCACGCCTCCTGCCTTCCGGCTGGCCGCTCTGCAGATCTGTTTTATCCGGTCAATCTGAAATATATGCCCGTCCGTCCAACGAATCCAGGAAGGCCGCATCTTTCCTTCAGCAGTAAACTCTACCCCCACATCCACGTATACTTTGCAGTTTTTTTGTTCCACCATCGTTTACACCTCGTTTTCCGGTACAGCTATCCGGCATGTGCGCCGGTTCTGTTCCCTCTTTCCATATATCCGTGAGGATGGACAATATTGTCCTCCTTTGCGTTCAATGCGGCTAATTTGCGGTCTGTGTACATCAGTCCCCGCTGAATCGCATAGAATCCAAACCTTCTCCGGATCGTGTCCACCGCCACATCCACGCGGTGCTGTTTCTCGCGCTGCTCTTGGCTGATGAACAGGTCAAGCTGTACCGGGCAGTCCTCCAGAACCAGATCCGACACACGGACGCCCATGCTCCGGATCGGCTTCTCCCATTGATAGTGTTCCCGGAACAGCCTCATAGCTACAGCGGCAATCTCACTGGTAATATTAGTGGGCATTGAAATTTTATGCTGGCGGGTAAAGCTGTACAAATCTTTATCCCGGATGGAGATTTCCACCACATCACCTTTAAAATGATTATCACGAAGCCGAGCCGCAACACTCTCTGCCAGAAGATATACAACAATCGCTACATCCGATTCATTTACCAGATCTCTGGGCGTGGTGGTACTGTTTCCAATGCTCTTAATGGGAGCGGATGTATTTTCCTTGCTGACCGGAGTCTGATCCTCGCCATTGGCAAAAGCATGAAGTATATAAGCCACTTTTCCAAGTCTGCGGCTCAGAATGCCCGGATCTGCCTCAGCCAGATTCCCGATGGTGCGGATTCCATAATCGTGCAGCTTTCTCTTTGTGGCCGGACCGACAAAAAGCAGATCTTCCGCCGGAAGCGGCCAGACAATATGTCTGTAATTATCCCTGCTGATTTCAGTAATGGCGTCTGGTTTCTTATAGTCGGAACCGAGTTTAGCAAAAATTTTATTCCAAGAAACGCCGATACTGACGGTAATTCCCAGCTCAAACTTGATCCGGCGGCTAATTTCCGCTGCGATGGTCATACCATCGCCCTTCAGGGAACAGCTGCCTGTCACATCCAGCCAGCTTTCATCCACCCCAAAGGCCTCCTGCGTATCGGTATATTCTCCATAGATTTCATGTGCCAGCCGGGAAAACCGCAGATATAAATCCATACGCGGCGGAACAAACTGAATCTCCGGGCAGACCTCCTTGGCCTGCCAGAGCGCCATGCCAGTCTTTACCCCTGCTTTTTTCGCCAGCTGATCCTTCGCAAGTACAATGCCGTGTCTGGCTTCTGGATCTCCCCCGACAGCAAGAGGTCTGCCGCGCAGCTCCGGATGATGAAGAAGTTCAATACTGGCATAGCAGTTATTCATATCTGAGTGGAGTATCACCCTGTCCATTCTTCCACCTCTTTCTCGTATCTATCCGCATAATTCCGCAATTTTCAGCACGATTATTACTTGACATCCCTGCTTTCAGCATCTATAATGTGCATATAGTTGCTAGAACATACGTTTTGTTTGATTCGTATTCTAGCAAGAATCAGCCGGATTGTCAATATCTAATCCGCAAGAACACGCACAATATCTTACAGAATGGAGGCAATCGCATGAAACCCTTTACGGAAAAAGTCAGGGAACACCGTGGACAGCTCGGCCTCAGCCAGCAGGAGCTTGCAGACAAAGCAGGAATCGGAGTGCGCACGCTCACCTACTATGAATGCGGCAAGCGTTTCCCGCAGGCTGCGCAGCTGTACAAACTGGCAAAGGCTCTCGGAGTTTCCACCGAGTATCTGAAAAATGATGAAATTGAAGATCCCGGCTATGGTATGGATCGTATGGACTATGTAGAGGAAATGCGGCAGAAGGGCGGGCGGCGCGAATCCCTTGATCTGGAGGAAATGCTCCGGGAGAATCAGGCGCTTTTCGCCGGAGGAACCATCAGTGAGGAAGCCAAGGACGCCTACTTTCAAGCAGTGATGAAAGCATACCTTGAATGTAAAGAAGCTGCCAAGGAAACCTATGGACGAAAGAAAAAGACTGCTCCCGACAAACAGTAAATCCGGTTACTGGAACAGTTTATCGAGAAAGCTGTTTCGATATGCCTGTCATCAGGCACTTGTATATGGGGAGGATGTGATTTCGATTGACCATAGAACAGATTTCAGATGCTGCAAAGCAGTTAAAGAAAAAATATGATGAGACAGAGCCGGAGAGACTGGCAGAGCAAATGAAGATCCTTGTATCTCGGGAGCCTATGGGACTGTTTGAGGGCTGCTGCAAGGGCTTTTTTCTGGTTCACAGACGGAAAAAACATATTACAATCAACGGCGATCTGCCGGATGTCCTGCAGAAAGTGGTGCTTGCCCACGAGCTGGGACACTGCATTCTGCACTCTGGCTCTTCCGGCGCTGCTTTCCACGAGGTCACTTTATTCGATACTACAGACCGGAAAGAATACGAGGCAAATGTCTTCGCCTCAGAGCTGCTTCTGCCGGACGAAGCCGTTCTTGAAGTTCTGAATGACGATATGTTCTTCTTTCAGGCGGCAAAAACATTATACGTTCCATTCGAGCTACTTGATTTCAAATTCCGCATCCTGAAGCGGCGTGGTTACAAAGTGGAATCTCCCATAACGGCAAACGGAGATTTTCTGAAAAATCTGGAACAACAGACGGATGTTCCGGCTTTTGACTGAAGGGGGCTTTTGACATGGCTACATGGAATCCCTGGCATGGCTGCACGAAGATCAGTCCAGGTTGTTATCACTGTTATGTGTATCGACGGGATGCAGAGTTTGGCAAGGATGCCTCTGTCGTCTCCAAAACGGCCTCTTTCAATTTGCCTGTAAAGAAGAACCGGAAGGGAGAGTATAAGCTCCAGCCAGACGGTGATTTTGTATATACCTGCTTTACGTCGGATTTCTTTCATCCCAATGCCGATGAATGGCGTCCGGATGCCTGGGCGATGATGAAAGAACGGTCAGATTTGGATTTTTTCTTTGTTACCAAACGTCCGGAGCGCTTCACCGTCAGCCTGCCGGATGACTGGGGCGATGGCTATGAAAACGTATATATCTGCTGTACCTGTGAGAATCAGCGCATGGCAGATAAACGGCTGCCTCTGTTTCTGGAACTGCCAATCCGTCACAAATCCATTATCCATGAGCCGATGCTGGAATCCATCGATATCCAGCCTTATCTGGCACAGTATCACGACTGTATCGAGGAAGTGACCTGCGGCGGAGAATCAGGCGAAGAAGCCAGAATCTGCGATTATGCCTGGATCCTGAATACCATGATGCAGTGCGTGGAGTACAATGTCAGCTTTCATTTCAAGCAGACCGGAGCCAGGTTTAAGCGTGGAAATCGGGTTTATCTGATTGAGCGGAAGGATCAGCTGGCACAGGCAGCGAAGGCAGGGATTGATTTTCGGGCCGTCAGAAATAGCCTGTAACTTCGCCCCATATCACATTCTAGCCTCTGTCTGTTAAAAAAGTACACATTTTCTAGTGAAATCCTGTTGCAATTATATGGGGGATAATAGTAGAATTAGGATTAAGGGCATCAGAACTGTCTACTGTACCCCTTTTATTTTGCCCCAATACTCCCTATTTAGATATTATATAATACCTTCTAATTAGTCTAATAAATCTTCTGCTTTACAGGTAAAATAAGACCAGTATAAAAGCAGAAGGAAGGTGATTGTACTTGTCAGGTGAGCTTGAAAATCCCGCAATGCCGGAGAATGCTCAGGTAGCTGCAGCTGATTTTATTGGGCCGAGAATAAAAGAACTGTGCGATAAGCAACAGATCACCAAGTACCGCCTCTCGCAAATGACCGGAGTGACGCAGACCGTCCTGTCACGAATCATTAAGGGAGAAAATGTACCAACGATTCAGACCATCGAAAAGATATGTGCCGCCCTGAATATCTCATTGGCACAGTTTTTCGCAAAAGATGAGAATCCTCCGGATCTGACTGCCGAACAAAGAGAAATCATTGAAACGTGGAACGGGCTGACCCCGGAAGAACGTGAAAGACTGATGAAAATCATACGCACTTTTCAGTAGGAGCAGTTTCTGATAAGCCAATCAGATGAACTGCTCTTTTTTTATATCTCCAGGACGGTTTCATCTGGAACAGGAAATTTGTCATCCAGTACAAAAGGAAGGTGCGCCATATGGATTTGACCAATGAGCAAATGGAAAATCTGAAAAGTTTTCTTCTTGAAACATTCGCGTTTACCGATGAACAGACCGCAGCCATGGATCAGCAAATACCCATGACACAGGAAATCTTTGAATCTATTCTTGAACGCTGCAACGAGCTTGGCTCCGCTGCTGACAAAACTTTTTATCGGCTCCTTAAAGAATATCCGGATTTCACTGACGTTTATGGACAAAAACTTGAAAAAGAAGTGAATGAGCGCTGTCCCGGCACAGAACTTCCGGATGAAACACCAGAAGAACGTCAGGCATCGTGGGAGAGGTTGTGTGCCAAGATTCGGAAGGAATTTGGGGAGGAGGCGATTTAAGCTCTTTGAAAATTTAAGCGAAAGAGTAAGAGAGGAGAGCACAACTGTGCCCTCCTACATTTTTCATTGAGTCTACCCTATATTATTCCAATGACCCTTCCTTTAATATATCAAATATTTTTTAAATTCTTTATAATTCGTACATAATACTTCATCAACAGTATCACAATGAATAAATTTCTCTTTTATCCATTCATAAATCAAAAAAGATCTTTCCACTTTAATACAAATAAATGTGTCATAAGAAGGACAAATCTTCTTCCGATACAACAGTACTGTTTTAAACACTGCTGTTAATTCACTGGCAAGAAATAAACATCCCGGATTACAAGGAAATTCATATGGATAATATAAAAATAGATTCTTCTCCTTTTTCAAATTCTTAATCAGATTTTTGATCGTCCTATTTTTATATGTTTCCTTCTCTATATCATCGTTAGTACACTCCATTATGTCATTTAATATATTATCTGCCGGTACAGGTACTTCTTTTTCTGGAGATTTAGAAAAAATAAATCCTTGTTTCCTATAACTGCAATCAACTTGCGGTTTGTTTTTGCTCAAGGCATTCATTACATCCTCTGATACAAGAATCTTAAAATCTAATTGGTATAAAGAAGAACTTGCATCGCATTCACTATGTGCTTGCTCTTTAATCAATTTGAATCGTTCTCCCAAGCGACGTTTTGAATAGAAATAATGTGATACATTTAAAATATCCACTAAGTAGGTTTCGTATGTCACTTCAGGAAACATATATTTCGGATTTACCAGCCCATATTTTAAATTTACTTTACCAGCCATTTTCATACCTCCTAGAATTACGAATTATTTTTTGATTTTTTTATCTTTTGTAATAATAGAAGATTAGATAAAGTAGTCTTCCTGCTTAATTTGCTCGATCTCTTATGGTCATTTTTTGAACTATAAGAGATAACATCTCTTTTTAAGAAAGGAATCCTGCAAAATGTCAGCTTAGATTTAATCTACGATAAACTAATACGTTTTGGTATTCGATACATTCTTGAAAGCAAGCGTATAAATGGGAACCAGCCAGAAATGCAGACTGGTTCTCCTTGTATCAATTATCCTCAAACCCAAAATTTTGAATCTTTAGCGTACGGCAGTTCTCGGACACCGTCCTAACAGTCGTAGCCGGGATACCGCCCGGAGCATTCACACTTACTTCTAGTGTTAGCTCAACTTCCGCGCCGTCAACACTCATCAGGTGCTGAATTACTTCTGTGAGATAATCATTCACATTCTTATTTACGCGAGTGTTGTCTAACTTTGCAGACATAAAAAAACGTGTATTCCTCGGAGCTGCAGTAGTACCAGAGCCATCTCCAGACTTTTCAGTCCCTCCACCCGAGTGAGGCTGCCCTTGATCACCATTGGCGCCGCCAGCATCATTCGAACTATCTCTATCATCAGACATACCGCCATTGTCCGATTTAAACGACTTCCGCTCCTCCATAATCTGCTTCATGGCAACAGACGGCTTGACCAGCAAATCTGACTGGTTAATGGAGAATACCGTCTCATTCAGTTTCAGGTCAATGTAACGTTCGCCAGTATAACCGGCGGCGATGCCGAAGAATTCCGTAGAGTGGACGCCCTTCGCAATAGCATCCTCCAAGACGGAATAGTTAGCAAGCCTCGGCAGATAGCAGTAGGTGCAGAGATACTCCCACAGCTTCTTGATAGCAATATCGTCAGAATCTTTCCAGAGCAGCTCATCCAAACTCATTTTCAGCAATGCCGGTGCCCAAGTGGTAATGATTTGCTCGCCCTGAATCATCTTCTTTGTGGCTTTGGAGACAATCTCATCATCGCCGCCGCCAAGATTGCTGATTTCCCACTGGATAGTCTTAATATCCTCATACTGGTCGATATACGGCACCAACAGCCAGCAGTAGGTCTCCTTAATCCGTGTCTCCACAGACGAATTGCTCCGATTCAAGCTGCTGTCCGCCTCCCGGAGCTGTCCTCCGTCCAGATTCAAATCGTCCTTATCAGAAAGAATCGATTTCCATGCGATAAATCGCTTCACTTCGGTCTGGAGGTCACGGAGCTTATCCTGGTCAGGGGCAACAAAAGCAAGCATATTCCGATACACACGAGGGGAAGCTCCTCGCGTATTCAAGAATTCTACAACCGTAGTCAGAGCTTTGCCGCTGTCTTTCCCGTTGGCACGTCTGAAGCTGTCTTCCGGCCGGAGGATGACCAATCTTGCATTCTGTTCATCCGGGATGTCGTTAGAAGATACCGGACAGATATGCAGGCCGGAGAACGGATTCTCTCTGCGCAGCTTTCTAAGCCTTGTTTCAATCTCCACCACTACGTCTTCATCAGAGACCTGTGAAGCTCGATCTTCAGAGGTTTTTCTAAGTGTGGGCTTCGTATCATACCAAAAGCGAGTGCCGTTCTGATTATTATACAGGTACGACAAAGAGCCATGAAGAGTGTTCAATGCATCATTAAAGTCAGCAATATTCTCCCCCGGCTGGACAACGCCCAGACGGATTCTGGATGTTTCTAATCCCCGAATAGTCTGATCGCGGAGCGCAGATGTACTAGGCGCACTGCCCAGCATAATGGTTCTTGCCACACGGCGGGCTGCCAACTTCTGGCCATACCGGGCGGTGGACTTATCCTTCTGATAGGGAATCGAATCCTTGCCATCGACCTCGCGGTCAATAATGCTGTTCCAAGTATCCGGCAGGTGGCGTACCAATTCATCCCGCACATTCGGCGTATTCAAGGGAATCGATCCGGGCATAATCATGGCACTGGAATCATTGGCCATCCAAAGCTCGTGAATCACTGCGGCCATCAGGCGCAGGACACCACGGGTACGTTGGAATCGCTCCAACGTCGCCCAATCGCCATACAGTCTGTCGAAAATCTCTGGATGAATCGGATAGCAGGATACCATGCGGTTCCTGTACTCCACTTCTTTTGCCTCCATTGGAAAATCGGAAGCATTCTCCTGATACATACTGCTGAAAGCATTGCACACCATGTCTCTAGCATTCGGGTCTTTACAATCAAGAAACAATCTGCGGCGAACAACTTCAAATCCTTCATTTGCGGCTACCGGCTTCCAGATGGATTCCATGCGTCCGAAGGTATGTTCAATGGTCTCCAAGGCAGTCTTACCGGCATCGCCGCCAATTTCAATATCAGATTCGGGAATAGATGCAACAACGATACTGTTTTCGCTGGCTCTGGCTGCCTCCGTGATTTCCTGAATGAATGTGATAAAGTTGTCATAGGAGCCAGCCGGAAGGCCATCCACGCCATAAATCTTCTTGGCATACGCTACCAGTTCATCCATCAGAATGAGGCACGGACCACAGGAGTTGAGCAGCGTCTTCAATGCCTCAGAGCCAGGGGAAACCCCTCGCCGGTCAGAGTCGCTCACAATGGCATAGAGGTCAGGCTTGCCAGCAGATGTGACAAGCTGGTAAGCCATCTCGCCCCAAATCGTATTCACGGTATATTTGGGGAGATTCGCCGGATTCTTTTTACGGGTCGGGTCAAGAGCCGTGCCAACCAGCACAGCTACATTTGCTTTCGGAAGCTTTTCAAGGCCGGCTCTGTCCATAATCGGCTTCAAACTGGGAATATGGTCAACACGGATACCCCCGCGTACCATATGATAGAGCGCCAGCATACTGTGGGTCTTGCCACCACCGAATGCGGTTTTAAGCTGAATGACTGGCTCACCGCCCTGACCGGAAATTCTCTGAAGAGATTCTACCAGCAAACCTGCCATACCTTCCGTCACATAAGTACGGGAAAAGAACTCCACCGGGTCTCTGTACTCGATAGCGCCCTCGCCACGGGAAACCTGTGCCAAATCCGCTGCGAACTCAGCGGCACGGTAACGGCCTTCCGCAACATCGGGATGGGGCTGCATAATGTCCCGCCAGCTCGGAAGATGTTGCCCGAAAGAGCGCGTCATAACGCCATCGTTCGCCTTGCCTTTTGCTGCTTTTGTCTGAGCAGGGGTAGCAACCGTTGTTGTCGCCACAGAACCCTCCTCGGAGCCATAGCGCAGCTTCCGATAAAGAGCTCGGATTTCCTCAACGCCCTCGGTATCAAAAGCTTCGCACAGAAGCGCCATCGTATCCAGGGCTCTCTCGGCATAGCTCTTAGAAAAATCCTGTCCACCAATGTGTGCAGCTTTATTGCGAACGCCCACCAGCTCTTTCGACCATGTACGATAATCCAATGACAGCTTCGTGCGGAACACTTCGTTCCAACGCCGTTCAATCAGCCGGAGGCAATTCATCACATCCAGAGAATCAATCAGTTCGCCGTAGTCCCCGGATGTTGGCAAATCATGCTGGTCACTGAGCGCGTCCAGAATTTCCTGCCACCAGTCGTTTTTATAGACACGACTAAACTCTTGACCGATATATCCGGCCATCAAAGGATGCAAAACGCGGAAGCCTTTCTGCACCAATTCATAGTTCTCCAGCATACCTTACTCCTCCTTTGATTCAGCAGCATTTTCGGAAAATGTCGCTTTTCTTTGTTCGATATAGTCCTCGCATTCTAGATAGATAACCTGTAATGCGTCATGTACACTCATTGCGGAGCCGTCTGCATTCAAGACCGATTCAAAGGCCGCGAAAACGGATAAGCCCTGCCCCAGACAGGATAGAAGCTCATCCTCCGGTCGGACGTGACCAGACCATAGCCTCGCCAGTTTCTCAGGCAGTTCCCGTTTGAGCATATTGATAAAGCCTCGCCTTGTTATCGGTCCCCTCCGGCCTGCTACTTTCCTTGCAACAATCAGCACTCTCGTAGAATCCGCCTTTTCTGACACCGGCTCGGAGCGCATCGGCCACACAGCATTGACCGTAAATCCAGCAGAGAGTAAGCTGTATAGCATATGCTCCCATGCGGATATATTCCCTCCTGCGCCGCCGTTCTTCATGCATTCCAAATCATTCTTACGGAAGCAGTAAAACAGCATGGCCGGGTAAGCTTCCGAGCTGCTGGCATACAACTTTTTGCAGACCGCGTTCATGTCAGCACGGTACTTTTCCTCGGCTTCTTCTTTTGCCACACCGTAATAGATCGATGCTGTAGATAGTTCCTCCTTGGACGTGACCATCGACAGGAACATTTTCGGGTAGATCTCTTTCAGACTGCGCCGGAGCCAGATGTAGAAGAAATCTGATAAATCCGCATATCCAATATCTCGGTAATAGGGAAGCTCTGTGCATACCATGACGTTTTGCGGATGCTCCATCGTGAGGGCATTGTCCTGTGAAACGACTACCGGACTACCACTTCCCAAGTGTTCGATGCTCTCCGCCACACTGCCAAGCATGGTCTTGAAGTTGCCGGTCACACTGGAAAACGGGTTTCCCTCCGCAAATGTCCAGACCATCGGAATAGCCTGACGGCCAAAGGTGCTGCGGAGATTTCCCCCAGCCGTTCGCCAGGAACACATGGAGCTGTTATAGTCGGCCATCTTGTCCACCACAAAAGCTAGGTACACTCCCACAGCTTGGCCGTAGGCCAGTGCGCCAGTTCCACCGGCCTCCAGCGAACCGCCGGTCTCGCTCAAACCTGCCGCCAGCGCTGCCGAAGCAGCCATATCCTGCGCTTTGCGTACCAAATCGCTGAACGTACACAGCATCCGCATCTGCCGGGCGGTAAATAAATCTGCATATTCCGTGAGGCCAAAGCCCGGAGGGGAGAACCAGTGCGCGTTAGTCGGAATCACGCCGGGGGGAATTTCCTCCGGCAGTTCTACTTTCGCAGCCGTTTTTTGTGCTTCACTCGGGACGAAAAAGCTCTTTTTCCCTGCTGTGTTTGTCACAACGGCCATCATCTGCGCACCCAGCTCGTTGTCGGAGCCCTTTTTCTTGATATACTCGTCCGTGGTAATTTCGCCGCAGACCGGGCAGCGAAATCGGGCACCGTTGCCGGAGACTTTGTTGCTTTTCTTATCTTTCGGGCATTCTCCATCATGAATCTCAAAATGCAGCTCGCCGTTCTCCATCACCGGCTGCGCCCAATACTGAGCCGATTTGGATGTACTTAGAACATAAGAGCTGCCCAGCGGGATACGGCAGTTACACGCTGGATTGGGGCATTTGACCGTCCGCACCCAAATCCAGGCAAAGGGTATCTCGCCACTTTCCGTCTGAGGATAGGCATCTGCCAGTAGCTTCAGCGCCTGATTCTCCAGCCATTCGCCGTAAAACTGAACGTCCTCTGCCAGTCCCTGTGCGCCGGTATAGGTGGCGTATTTTGCCTTGCCCGGGTGTACCGGCAGCTGACCGGCAAAGCGGGCGGGTATATCCACCGCAGCCTTTGTCAGCATGGCCGCCACAGGATTCAGGTCATTTGCGACTGCATTCAATCCCAGCCTTTGTGCTGCAATGGGAATCCCACCAAATCCAGAAAAAGCATCCCAGACTGTGGGTAAGCTGCCGCTTTCTTTCAGCCTATTGCAGACTGCCTCCATCGCTTCTTTATCGCCAGATGCGGTCTTTCCAATCAATTCCAAATCATTCTCATAGTTCTCTGTTGTGAAGTCCAACACAGCGGCGGACAGAGCAGCAAGCGAAGATGCCTCCGGGCTACGCCCCCACCACATATGCAGGTTAGCTGGATGTCCCGGTTTTCCCGCTTTTTCACGCATCGCTGCCTCATTGATTTCCGTCAGCGGGAGCGCAGTCTCTATGTATTTACGCATGGAAGGCCACGCCCCCTTTCTCTAGCAAAATCATTTGTCTAGCATCCCAGTGGTGAACAAATCCAACTGCTCCGGTACGGCTTCTTTCAGCACAGCGGCTCTAGCCTGAATATCCGGCCACGACACCACAAGGGCGTTATAAGCATAGGCTTCATTCGCCCAATTCTTCCGCTCGGCAATGGTGTAAAGGCGATAGGCCAAATCTTTGGCGCGTTCGCCGTTTGAGCCGAACATATTGGCTACAATCTTCGCGCAGGCTTCCACGCCGCCCTTGGCCATGGCCTGCGTCAGCTGCTGGGTCAGCAGCCAAATGCAGGCCTCCTGAGAATCCACTTCCTCGGGCAACTCCGAACGTTCAACCAGATGTACGATGCCAGCCCTGGCGAACACAATACCGTGCGAGGCCATCATGGGGATGGAGGTACTCTTGGCCGTGGCCAGAATCTCCGCCTCGCCGTACTTGATGTTGTTGAACGCATTCTGCGTGTACAAATCCACGCAGAAGCGGCTGGCGGAGTCCATGTCGCCTACCTGCTCGTTGAAGTACAGGTCGATTTCCTCGTTGATGACTTTCAAGGCGCTCCGCACCGACATGGGCGTTCCATCTGCCTCTAGCACCTGTTTGAAGCGGGAGAATACCCCCATGCCGGGGCCGATAGCAGACTGGGCTAGGTCCACCGGGGCGATGTTGCTGTCCTGAAGCTTTTTCAGGGCCGGACGCAGTTCTCGGCGCAGCGCGTTGATGAGGTTCCGACGGGTGGTCTGGGGGGCGTCTGCGGGACGCTTGCGGCAGACCAGTACAATGGAGGAGGCCAAAGCATTGGTGCCTTGCGCAATTGTTCTTACACTTCTTTCTGTCCGCATTGGCCAAGTGCCTGTGATTGCAAATCCTGCGTTTATAACTGCGCTCAACATTGTTTCCCAGCCGGAAGACGCAGTGCCATCAGCATCTGCATCACTCTGCTTGTAGGCATAGTAGATGGTCACTGGGATGTCCTCTCGAGCGTAGAGATACATCTGCTTGCAGGCAGACAGCATCCCGTCCTCGAAAAACTCTTTGGCCTCTTCCACGCTGCCATCATGTCGGTAGGGGGTGGCAATGAGTTCCTCCGCCTTGGGCACCAGCATAGTGGAGAACAGTTCTGGATATGTTTCTTTTAATGACTGGCGCATCCACACATAGAAGAAGTCTGACAAGTCTGCATAACCAATATTGTCATAATAAGGCGGGTCAGTGGATACCATCAGGTTTCGTAATCCGCAATCGCTCTGAGCATCCGCCTGGCTGGCTTCAGCATCAGCTTGAACCAGCGGAAAATTATCAATACATTTCACAACCCACTCGAGCATATTCCCAAAACAACCAGAAGAATTGCTAAATGGATTTCCCTCAGCATAATCCCAAGTCATAGGTATTGCTTGGCGACCAAATGTATTCCTGATTGCACCGATTGAATTTATCCAAGAGGCGATGGAAGAACCTATATCGGCCAATCTATCCACTGCAAACGCTAAATACACACCCACGGCTTCCCCATAGGCTTTTGCTCCTTGTCCGCCATTGCACAGGGGCAAGTGGTCATTTGCCATGCCAGCGGCAACTGCATCCGCTTCGGCTTTCTGCTGGGCCTCCGCCACCAGCGCGCTGAAGGTGGTCAGGGCTGTGAGCTGACGGGGGGTAAAATAATCTTTGAACTCATGGAACCCGTAATATCGCCCCTGAGCATTGCTCGCAAAAGTTCCTCGGCATTGTGCATGAGAAACCTTTTTCTCAATTTCATTTGCTGTAAAATAGTTATCAATTTCGTGTTGTAAAGCCATCATCTCAGCTTCATCAACAGATAGATAGATTCTTCCGCGTTTCCCTTCTGCAACAATTGCAATAGGGACAGACCCCATTCTTCCAGCATTTGCTTCGCCATCTGCGTAATTCCCGTCCACCAAGCCTATTTTGCAGGCTGGACAGCGAAAACTTGCCTTTTTCCCTTGTTTCGTCCCATTTTCAATTTCTTTGGGGCACTTTCCCTGACGCACTTGAAAATGAACTTCATTATTTTCAATTATGGGTTCAATCCATGCTTCTTTCCCCTTCTTCTTGGACAACACAAAGGAACTGGCCAAGGGCATCTCACACCCACAGGCCGGGTTGGGACACTTCACCGTCCGTGCCCAAATCCATGCAATCACAGTAGCCTCACCACCGCCTTGCTCCTGGGGCACCTTGACCTTGGGGTAGAGATGGCCGATGCGCTGGAAGGCTTCCTGTTTCATCCATTCACCATAATAGCGCACATCCTCCGCCAAGCCCTGCGCCCGGCTCCAAGCCTGTGCCATCTTGCTCGTCCGAGCATCCGGGTTTACAGGAGCCATGCCCACAAACCGGGGCGGAATCTCAATCATGGCCTTGTTAATCATCACAGCCACAGGATTCAGATCATGTGCATGGGCTTTCAACCCCAGCCGCTGCGCCTCCAGCGGAATGGCTCCGCCGCCGGCGAAGGGGTCCAGCAGCTCCGGCGGATTGCCGCCGGTGGACTTCAGGATTTCCGCCTTTGCCGCCTCCAGCACCCGCTCGTCGTTGGAGTTCTCCCAGACCACCAAATCCTCCAGGATACGAAACAACCGCTGACGTTCCAGGTTCTGCTCCTCCTCCGTGGGGAATTTGTCCGGGTGAGAGGACGGGTCATCCACCAGACTGGACCAGATGACCGCCCGGGCCGCCGCCAAAGGCCGCCGTGCCCACCACAAGTGCAGGGTGGACGGATGCCCATGCCGTATTGACTTTTCCCGCGCCGATTCCGCATTGATTTTTTCCAGAGGCAGCGCCACCTCTATCAGCTTTTTTGTCGCCATCTCTTTCTCCTTATTTCTGATACAAAATCTCAGACTCTGCAATCAGATCCTGTATATCATAGTTCACACTGGTTGCCGTAAAGTCCGGCGCGTTCTTAAACGGATGCTTCAGGTAAATCGTGTGGGTATTCTTTCCGTCTACCTCCACGATTGCCAGGATGAATTCCTCTGGCTTGTTCAGCGCCGTCAAAATCTCATTCTTGCTGACCGTTACAGTCGTTACACCTTTTCTGCGCCCTTTCACTTCTATCATCCTGAGCGCATAAGCAGTCAAACGCGCACGCTGTGATTCCGGCACATAGGATTCCACATCATAGCCGCATTTTGCAGCACTGACATCCTTGGGCTGATAGCCAAGAGACGCTTCGATTTGCAGCACCGCATCCATCGCCGCATATTCTACTGCCCGACGATCGCCGGTTCCGAATGTCGCCGGAGTGCCGCTTCCCATCAAAATACGAAGTAAGCCTTTGGGAATGATAAGCGCACCGCCGGTCACCACAGGCGGCATGGGAGAGATTCTTCGTTCCTTCGCAATCTCCTCCAGCCGCGCCTGCATACGCGCCGTCAAATCATCTGCCCGGCGGGAGGCCAGCTTAGAGTTTAGCTTGGAATTGGTTTTTCCTGCCGCTTCCTTCTGTTGCAGTTCACTGGCGCGGTAATCCCAATATTGAATTTCTGCGGTCATTCTGTCCTTGACGGCCTTTGCCGTCTTGTTTAGCATGGTCTCTTTGCGGTTTTTGACTTCTGCAAAATGATCAGGTATCAGGTTTGTGATGGCGTAGGTTTTTGCCATGTCCTCCACGCCAGAGCAGAGCCAATTTTGGGTCTGTGCCCATTTCAGTACCGCAGCGGTTTCCGCTTCATCCGCTGCCCGATAGTCGAGATAAGGAGCATACCCAGCACTGGCGGCCTCGCCTTTTTCATCCAGCTCCACAAAGTGGATATGCTTAGAGACCGTACGTCTGCTGCCATCCTTCAGGATGATTCCGTCCTGAATGGCATCCTCAATATAGAACAGCAGGCGGGCAGATATTCCATAGTCGCTGTCATCAATAAAGACGGCTCCCCGCTTCATCACATCTACATTGCGTTCCCGGATCAAGTCCAGCGTGGCATCCAGCAGCGGATGACCGGGGCAAATCAATGCGGCAGGTGTCTGTCCTTGCACATTGCAGAACTCTTTATCGAAGCAAACCCGCTCATAACGGTTCAGCACAGGTTCCCCATAACCAATCTGTGTGTCGCGATTCCGCACGGCAAAAGGAACGGAAGTGATTTCATAGCGGCCGTTCTCTCTGCGGCGAATCTTCCCGCCTACGGACTGGAACGCCTCCACGAAAAATGCTTCAATGAAGTGGGGCTGTAACTTGTGCGCCTCCATGCGCTCCATATCTTCCTTGATGGCCATAACGGTGTGAACGTCCATCACATCATCAGTCAGTGCATTTTCATCAATGAGCTTCTGGAACTCGTCCCGGTTAATCGTGTTGTCTACCACTTCATTCAGACGAGCTTTGACCTTCGGGTCATTCCCATACCTTACTGCCTCAATAAGCAGGTCGCGTAGAGAGCGGTTATTGAACGTCATCTTGCCAAGGATGTCGAATACCTTACCGCCAAGTGCCTGGCGTTCTTCCTCCAGCTTCTGGAACAGGCGTTGGAACACGAAGCCCTCCCGCGTTTCCGAGGCCACCAAATTCCAAAGATGGCAAACCTCTGTCTGGCCAATACGATGGATACGGCCAAACCGCTGCTCCAGCCGGTTCGGATTCCACGGCAAGTCGTAGTTTATCATCAGATGCGCTCTCTGCAAGTTGATACCTTCGCCTGCTGCATCTGTTGCAATCAGAACACGGACACCCACGTCTTGTTTGAAAAGCTGTTCGGCCTTTCGCCGCTCGTCGCGGAGCATTCCGCCGTGTATGGTAATGACAGCTTCCTCGTTGCCGAGCAGGGAACGAATTTTATTCGTCAGATAATTCAGTGTGTCCTTATGTTCAGTAAAAATAATGAGCTTTTCACGCTGACCATCTGTGCCAAACATTTTTTCATTATCTTGAAGCAACCTGGACAATTCTTCCCACTTGCGGTCAATGCCGCTGATGCGAACCTGATTCGCCATTTGTTCCAGGCGCTTCAACGTTTTGATTTCCGCTTCCAGCTCAGCGATCGTTGCTGCAGCAGAAGCGTGGTCAACGACCTTCTCCTCCATCTTTTCCTGCTCATCGGGTGGAAGGTCATCGTCATCGAAATCATCGAAGTTTTCGGAGAAGTCCATTGCTCGTTTGCCAAGCCGTTCTTCTGTAAGGCGATGCTCCAGACGTTCCCGCCGTCTGCGGAGTGACTGATAAATCGCTTCCGGCGATGATGCTAAACGACGCTGCAAGATGGTCAGCGCAAATCCAACCGTCGTTTTTCTATCATTGTTCAAATTGTCAGCACGGTTAAATTCCTCTTGCACATAGTCGGTCACAGCCGCGTAGAGCTTAGCCTCCATGTCAGAGAGGTCATAATTTACGGTATAGGCTATCCGTTCAGGGAATAGCGGAGTGCCGTCAAATTTCAAAAGTTCTTCCTTGACCAGACGGCGCATCACGTCCGAGACGTCAACAGCCTGCTGAGACTTCCCATGCGTCCCTTCAAACCGGTCAGGGTCAATTAGGGACAGGAACAGATGAAAATCTTCCTCTTTGCCATTGTGAGGCGTCGCAGTCAGAAGCAAAAAATTCTTTGTAATGTTAGAAAGCAGCCTGCCCAATAAGAACCGTCGTGTATACTTAACCTCGCCTCCCCATACTGTGGCAGACATTTTATGTGCTTCATCGCAGACAATCAAATCCCATTCCGAGACTTTGAGTTTTTCTTGTATGTCATCGTTGCGGGCCAGTTTGTCCAGACGGCAGATGCATAAATCCATTTCATTAAATATGTTGCCGGTGGTAGCCGATTCAATCCGATCGTTGGTCAGAATCTCAAATCGAAGATGGAACTTCTGGAATAATTCATCCTGCCATTGTTCCACAAGGCTGCCCGGTGAAACAATCAAGCACCGCTTCAGGGAACCACGGGCAATCATTTCCTTAATGAACAGGCCAGTCATAATCGTTTTTCCAGCACCGGGGTCATCTGACAAAACATATCGCAGCGGCAGCCGTGGAAGCATCTCCTGATAAACTGCGGAAATCTGGTGTGGCAGTGGCTCCACAGAGGAAGTATGTACGGCAAGGTAAGGGTCGAATAAGTGAGCAAGTCCAATACGGTACGCCTCTGATGCAAGGCGCACCTGATTTCCGTCTGCATCAAAACTCCACGGGAGATGGTCATCCTGTACCTGGATGCTTTCTTCGTTTTCACGGTAAAGCAACTGCGTTCCGGGAATACCCCTGCTGTTCTTGTATGTAATTTCTATGACGTTTGTGCCGTACCATTGGACGGCGACAACATTGACAGGTTCGCTCCCCGCTATCCCTGTCACATGGCTGCCAACCGTAATATCTTCAAGTTTAGCCATTTGTGAGCCTCCTGTATTATTGTTTTTTCTGAGACTCTGGCGGCTGGTCAGGAATCAATTCCATAATGTCATCGAATGTACATCCCAGCACTTTGCAAATGCTTACCAGCGTATCCGTGTTCACATTTTCTCCACGGTTTAGTTTGTTGACTGTATATGTGCTGATATTAGCAGCAGTGGCTAAATCTTTCTTCTTCATATCCTTATCGATCAGGAGCTTCCACAATCTCTTATAGCTTACGCCCATATCGTTCCCCTTCCTTCGCCAAACATGTGGACACGCACTACTCTATATTATACACATCCAAAGACGGAGAGACAATATGTAAATTGAGCGAAAGCTCAATTCTTTTCAGTTTTAACACAACTGTCGCCATATATACGCTATATTCTTTAATGTGGAAGCTGCGTTTAGCTATTACAAGTCTTTTGCAAGCAGGGCATTCCTGTCCAGGAATGCTCGTTTTCGAGATTTCCGCTTCCGCGCCAATCTCATCAAACGACTTGTTGGGGCATATCCCCAATCCCCTTGAGATCCTCACTTCCAGTGAGGGCTGCACGTTCCGCTGGAATGTTTTCCAAAATGAACAGATAGAGCGGAACCCGCACAGGTCAGTTCCTTCAAACAACAAAAATCCCCGGCATAGCAAACCACAATCCTGTGATTCACAGTGCCGGGGACTTAACTCAGACTATCTATTTTAACGCTGCGCCGATGGCCGTTCCTGTTCTTTTTGATTTATCTCCTGTTCAGTCTCTTCACCCACACACGCCTCCGCCACTTTCAGAGCAATCTGGTAATTCTGCATTTCCGGTCGTATCTTCCGGTATTCCGCATATGCTTTTTTCTTCCTCTCCAGAATTTCCGCGTATTCTGCATTCAGCTCTTTCACCTTTGGAATCGTTGAAGTCTCCAGCTGGTCAAAAGCTGCTTTTGCCGCCATGTGGAGTGACAGCTCCTCTCTGTGTGCTTCATAGAATTTGCTGCTGTACCCAGCCTTGCGATATGCGACATAAGTTTCTCTGGTCTTTGCATAATTGATGATATGCTTCCGCAGCGCTGCGATCTCCGCCAATTTTTTCTCGGATTCCTTTACAGAAGCTAACAGCACATGGCCGCGGTTGGTGATGTCTTCCGTTTTTTCCCGAAGCTGCTCCATGGTTTGAATCCCGTTTTCCTGGAGAAACAGAATTGCTTTCGCTGCGGCTTTCAGATTATACACCTTTGCCCACCGTTCATAGCCTGCCCCTTTTCCGGCCGCCAGCTTTTCCTGAATGTTAATGGGAACATTCAGTGTGCGCCTGTTAGCCTGTGTTTTTCGGCTTTTGGAAGAATGCCTCTTTTCACCGGACAGCGCCGCTTTTAGGTCTTCAACCGTATAGCCTTCTCCGAGAGAGCGGAAGCGTATGAAGCGGTCGCCGTTTTTCCCTCTGAGCGACGGCTGCTTACCATCTTTAAACTCAAATCCGGCATCTACAAGGAGTGCAATCAGTTCTTCAAAATCTTTCGGTTTTTTCAAAAGCGCCCTGTCTATTGCCGCCCGGATATCGTTGCGATGGCAGGGACGTTTAGGATAATCGGTGCGTTTTGTCCGCTCTTTGTAAGGCTTCGGCTGGATAACGGATTTCCCATGTTCCAGGCAGAGAATATCACTGAGCCGCTGCACTGCCAGCCCGGAATGTCTGAAATCTCGGAATTTATGCAGACAGTCCAGCGTTGTGGAATTATATATAATGTGATTATGGATGTGAGCTTTGTCAATGTGTGTTGCCACCAGAAAGGCGTGCTTTCCCTTCGTAAAGCGCATGGCCAGTTCATAGCCGATTTCATTGGCTTCCTCCGGCGTGATTTCTCCCGGCTTGAAGGACTGGCGAATCTGGTAGGCAATCACATCATGCTCCTGTGTCCGTCCAGTCATCTGCAGATACTGGCGTTTGGAAAGAAGGAATTCCTGATCGGCTGTCTCCGGATCGCATTCATAGGAACTGATGAACTCGCCGCCGTTTGTCTTCTCTGAATTTTGGGAATAATCAGTTCTGTCTGCCAGACATTGAGCGATTGTCTTTCCCTTATTGATATGAAGTGGAATCAGCCTGGAAGCCGCCATTCGTCCGCCTCCTTCCCATTAGAAAAAGGAGCCGCCTCCAGGACAGCTCCTCATTAATTTTCTACCGCAGCATCTTCTCACGGTCTTCTGCTCCGAGAAGATATACGCTTATGGCCATTTCATGTTCCATAGCCCTATAGTCAGACAACAGTTCTTCATATAATCGAAACAGTTTCCGGTCTCCAAGCTCCTTTTCAAATTCATCCTCATGCCTCTCAAAGATTTTCTTCAGACGCTGATATTTATCGTTGCACTTTACCGCTGTTACTTCCAGGTCCGGATAAATGCTTTCACAGTATTTTCTGATAAATTCCTTATCCATATCAGCTCCTTTCAGGAACGAAGAAAACGTATCAGTGTGCCATTGATTGCTCCAGAAATATCTACAATCATCATGGTCCCATACTGCAGTACCAGGCAGGCCACTTCCACACTGACAAGGAACGCCACGTTGCCCCACTGTCCCTGAAAAGCGCAGAAAACACCAACCAGAAAAATGAACAGCATGAAGATTCCGACCACAAAGGCCGACAGATTTGTCATAATCTTACCCAGCACCCAAAAGACGCCCAGCAGAAGAATGACGGGAAGCGCAATTATCTTAAAGGGAAGTTTTAAAAGCCACATATTCAACGTCCTTTCTTTCGTGAAGTCATTCTGTACCCTTATTATACAGGAACGTTTCCCGCCTGCCAAGTTTACAAAAGTCTTCTACCGGATCGCTGCAAGGCGGGAGAGCAGTTTCCTGGCACACTGCCAGATTTCATCCAGCCGAGCCTGCAGATCCCGGATATCTTCCTGATAAATGCTTCCCGTCTCGTTAGCCCGTTTCGCATACTGATTCAGGTTATTGCTGCAGCGGCGCAGGAGCGAAACCAGCTCCTTTACGTCCTGCAGATCCAGCTTTACGCAGTAACCGTCCAATGCCATTTTACGGAGATACGCGCTTTTGCTGCGTATCCCCATTTCGGCCATTTTCTGATGGATTCGTTCCTGATCGCTTTTTGTCACAAAGAAATGCAGCTCCTGATCCTTTTTCTCCATTACAGTACAGCCTCCTCCCGTTCTGTTTCCCGTTTCGATATCGGAGAGTATCCAGTCCTGGCCTTTAAATCCGCCAGCACAGATGGCCGTCTCCCCTCCTCCTTTTCCTCCGAAATGCTGTCTGCTTCCGAATGGGAATCATCCATATTCAGAGCCGCATCCAGTTCCGCAAGTCTGGCTGATTTCTCCGCAAGCTCCTGCTCCTGGGGAAATGGCTTCTGCAACTCTTCCCGGGCGGCATTCTGCTGGTTTTTCAGATTCATCAATTCATTTTGCACCCGTTCCAGCCTTCCTGAAAGCCCGGATAAAGCATTGTCCATCCGGATGAGATTGCCCCGCGCGTCTTCTCCAAGGGCTACCTTGTAGTTTAATGCTCCCTTCAGGATAACTTCAAATTCCTTAGAAAAAGCATTAAAACAAAGCTCCATGGAAAATCCCCGGTACTCGCCCAGAGGAACCGGCCCGTCACCTTTCAGATTCCGGCACGCCTCAATAATTGCTTTCCCGGCATCGGTTTTTTCCGTAAAGATTGCCTCTCCGATTTTCATTCCCGCAAAGCCATCCGCCGGATGGGGATGCCCGGCTGCTGTCTGAATATCCGCCGTTATCCCCCGGATTATTTCCTGATTCTTTTCAATCTCTGCCGGGAAGTATTTCAGCAGACGGTCCTCCAGCCGGAAATGTTGGCTCATGTGGTCTGCTTTCAGCACCTTCAGCCGGGCTACTTCAATATCCAGATCCATTTTTTCTTTAATCTGTGGATCACCTGCGCATAATGCTTTTATCTCGGCATAGGAGAGCGCCTGCTCATCCACGTCGTCGCAGGAACGGGCAGGAGATTTGGAAGTCATGACCTGACTGATAAATTTCTGCTTATTTTCCAGTGTCTGAAAGAGATAAGCGTCAAAAGTTTTCTCCGTCACATACTGATAGATCTGTACTTCTTTGTTCTGATTTCCCTGCCGGATGATACGGCCATTGCGCTGAGTCATATCCGAAGGCCGCCAGCCCACATCCAGATGATGGACGGCAATCAGCCTGTCCTGCACGTTGGTCCCGGCTCCCATTTTCTGCGTGCTTCCCATGAGAATCCTGACCTGGCCGCTTCTCACTTTTGCGAATAATTCTTTCTTTTTTGCTTCCGTATCTGCCGAATGGATAAAGGCTACTTCCTGCTCCGGCACACCTGCCGCAATCAGTTTGGAGCGGATATCGTCATAGACATTGAATGTGCCGTCATTCTTCGGCGTGGAGAGATCACAGAACAGAAGCTGTGTCAGCCGCGCCTCTTTACCCTCCTCCCATATCCGCAGTACATTGGAGACACAGGCGTTGACCTTACTTCCGGGATCATCCGGAAGAAGAGGATTCATCAGCCTCTGATCCAGCCCCAGCTTCCTGCCGTCAGAAGTGATTTTGAGCATATTGTCCACGGTGGAATCTACGATACCGCTGTGGACTGCCGCAGCCCGTTCCGACAGCTCCGCCACCATTGCCTGCTGGTGCTCCGAGGGCTGAACCACCACTGTTTCAAATTTTGCCTCCGGTACTGGCAGGTTCAGCTGGTCGCTGGTCTTTATATCTGCCACTTCCTTAAACATGGCCATCAGCTCAGGAAGATTGAAAAACTTCGCAAATCTCGTCCTGGCCCGGTATCCGGTTCCTTCCGGAGCCAGCTCGATAGCCGTAGTAGTTTCTCCAAAGGTGGAGGCCCAGCAGTCAAAATGAGTCAGTCCTTTCTGCTGAAGCGTTCCGTACTGAAGGTATCGCATGACTGTATAAAGTTCCGTCATGGAATTGCTGACAGGCGTACCTGTGGCAAATACTACGCCGCGCCCTCCGGTCAGTTCATCCATATAGCGGCACTTCAGGAACATATCCTGTGATTTCTGTGCCTCGGAGGTCGAAAGCCCCGCTACATTGCGCATTTTTGTAAAAATGAAAAGGTTCTTAAACGCATGGCTCTCATCCACAAACAGCCTGTTAACACCCAGCTGCTCGAAAGTAATCACATCGTCTTTTCGGTCTGCGCCAAGGAGCTTGTCCAGCCTGGCTTGCAGCGATTTTCTGGTCTTTTCCATCTGCTTGATGGTAAAGCTGTCGCCTCTCTGGAATTTTATCTCACTCAGCGCATTGGTAATTTCATCAATCTGCTCCCGGAGCAGCCGTTCCTGCCGTTCCGCGCTGATAGGAATCTTCTCAAATTGGGAATGTCCGATGATCACCGCGTCATAATCCCCGGTGGCAATCCGGGCGCAGAATTTCTTCCGGTTCGCTGTCTCAAAATCCTTTTTGGACGCTACCAGCAGTTTGGCGCTGGGATACAGCCGCAGAAATTCATTGGCCCACTGAAGCGTCAGGTGATTTGGCACCACAAAGAGTGATTTCTGACAAAGCCCAAGCCGTTTGGATTCCATGGCGGACGCAGCCATTTCAAAGGTCTTTCCTGCGCCGACCTCGTGGGCCAGCAGAACATTTCCACCGTAAAGCACATGAGCGATGGCATTGAGCTGGTGCGGCCGGAGCTTGATATCGGGATTCATACCCACAAAATGGATATGGCTGCCGTCATATTCACGCGGCCTGGTGGCATTGAACCGTTCATTATAGCAGCTGCACAGCCGTTCCCGGCGCTCCGGATCCCGCCATATCCAATCCTGAAACGCATCTTTTATGGCCTGCTGTTTCTGCTGTGCCAGCGTCGTCTCTTTTTTATTCAGGACACGTTTCTCTTTTCCGTTGGGATCTTCTACCGTGTCATAAATCCGGATATCCTTCAGGTTCAGCGTCTCCTCCAGAATCCGGTAGGCATTCGCCCGTTCCGTTCCATAAGTGGTATAAGCCGCCACATTGTTCCGGCTGACTGCGCTTTTTCCGCTTATCTGCCACTCTGCGGTAATGGGAGAGTAATGCACCTCAATGGAACGGAGCAGATAGAAGGGCGTCTCAAAGGTTTCCTGCATAAACTGCTGGATATCGTCTGCTTCAATCCAGGTGGCTCCCAGGCGCACATCAATCTCGGAAGCATCCAAATCCTTTGGCTGTGCCTTCGTCAGCGCCTCTACGTTAACTGCAAAAGCACTGTCACTTTTGGCGGCTGTCTGAGCAATCCGCAGTTTTTCACGGACATTCCCGGAAAGATACTCATCCGCAGTCTGCCAACCCGCTTCAGGCTGGTCAGAAGACAGTGGGTCCTTGAAAATGACTCCCTTTAATCCTTCCGTAATAGCGTCATACTCGCCGGGTGTGCCAAGGAGCTTCGCCATAAACGGCAGATCCACCTTTCCCCGTTCTCCGATGGAAACAGCAAGCGCTTCGCTGGGCGTGTCCACACTGGTGACATGGCGTTCCGGACGAATAGTGCGTTTGGTAAACATATCCGCCTTGCTTTCTAACTCCCCGTTTTCATCGATATTCTCCAGGGAACAGAGCAGATAATAGGAAGAATCGTCCGCAAATGCCTGGGCATTGCTGCGTGAATTGACCAGGCCGTACTCCGCTGTAAACTTGTCATAGAGCGTATTCAGTTCCCGCTGTTTTGCGCGGATATCTTCCTCCGGATAGTCCTCCATCTGATAGTCTATCAGCTCATTAACTGTCTGGCGAAGCTCTACCAGCCCCCGTACCCGGCCTTTAGCAGTTTCATTTAATTCCACCGGGCGCATGACGGAATTTTCCCGGAAATATACCTCGCCGTCCACAACCGTGTAAGAAAAATTTTTAACGCTCGGATCTGCCGGAATAACCTGCGGAGTGTCTTCCCCTTCCGCAAGCACCTTCTCGGCAGACTGATACTGCCCGTGAATCCGGGATACCGCCTGATGCAGCTGCTCTGCCAGGTCTGCGCCAGGAATCGGCTCAACCGTACATTCCTCCCGGCCATACTGGGTATTTTCCACTGACAGATTTCCCAGAACCATTTCCGGATGCTCCGCAAAATAGCTGTTCAACTGGAATCCTTCCGGCGTAAGCCCCAGATGCACCCACTCCGGCTCAATCTCAATGGGATGTTCCCGTTTCTGCAGAAAAATGATGTCAGAGACTACTTCGGTTCCTGCATTGGCTTTAAAGGCATTATTGGGAAGGCGGATTGCCCCCAGCAGCTCTGCCCGCTGTGCCAGATAGCGCCTAGCGTCCGGATTTTTGGAATCCATCGTGTAGCGGCTGGTCACGAAGGCTACGATACCGCCAGGCCGAACCTGATCCAGCGCTTTGGCGAAGAAATAGTTGTGGATAGATAATCCCAGCTTGTCATAGGGCTTATCTGATACCCGGTAATTCCCAAAAGGGACATTCCCGACAGCCAGATCATAGAAGTCCCGCCGATCCGTAGTCTCAAATCCAGCAACGGTTATTTCTGCATTAGGATAGAGTTTCTGTGCGATCCGCCCGCTGATGGAATCCAACTCCACGCCGTACAGACGGCTGCCGCTCATTTCGTCCGGGAGAAGGCCAAAGAAATTTCCCACACCCATAGACGGCTCCAGGATATTTCCGGAGGTAAAGCCCATGCCTCCGACCGCCTCATAAATCGCTTTGATTACGGTTGGGCTGGTGTAGTGGGCGTTCAACGTGCTTGCCCTTGCCATTTCATACTCCTGCTCAGACAGAAGGTCTTTCAGTTCCTGATATTCCCGCGCCCAGCCTGTTTTCTCCGGATCAAAGGCATCGGGCAGACCGCCCCAGCCCACATACTGAGCAAGGACAGACTGTTCTTCGGACGTGGCGTTTCGGTTTTCCTGCTCCAATGTGAAAAGGGCGCGGATAGCCGCTACATTGCGCTCATACTTTGCCTTCGGTCCGCCTTCCCCCAGATGCTCGTCTGTAATCCGGTAGTTCTGAGCCGGAAGCTCCGCTGCGGGTGCAGGGGGAATTACATTTTCGGGCGCTGGCGGCATAGCACCGCCTTCAAGCGCTTCCTCCGGAAGTTCTCCAGACATTTGCGCTGGCTCTGTACCGGAAACGGGCTGCAAAGATTCCTGTTCCTCAGCAGTCAGATATCGGTTCTCCCGAATCATTTTGCCAAGGCGCTGTTCTATCTCTGTCCAGCGAAACAACCTTTCGCTGTCATACTCATAATTCCTGACCAGGATTCCTTTTCCATCTGCGCTCACAAAGCCTTTTGTCCCGTCAAGAAAATGATAGCTGTGGCCGCTTATGCCGTATTCTTCCTTGATAAGCTGTACCCGTTTCTTCGGTTCCGTTTCTCTGGCATAAATCGTACTGATCCGCAGCTTTCCGCCTTTTAACATGGTCCCCTGTGCCAGCATCCTCTCAATTTCTTCTTCAGGAACCGAAAAAGCGGAGGGCTTTACGCTCTCCGCTGGTTCTAAACGGTCTATGGCTGCTATCTGCTCCGCTTCCGTTGGAAACAGGCTTAATTGTTGATAAGCTCCACCTGTATTATCTCTTCCGCCTGTGCTTTCAGGCTGTTTAAGTGGCGTACCCACTCCATCTGGTTCGTCTTTTTGTCCGGGGCCGGATTCTTCTCCAGAAGCTCCTTCATCAGCTGCTCCAATCTCCGGTGTGCTGTCTCGTCGATCTCCTGAAGATGGGGAAACAGCTGCTCCGTCAGCACCAGATCGCTGTACAGTATCGGATTGTTCTCCTTCAGATACGCTCTGCGCATTCTCCCGTATTTGCCCAGAGGCTTCTCCATCATCACGTTCAACTCGATCTCCGGAAGCAGATAATCCCCTTCCTGTCTGTATGTTATTTCTTTCCTCATAGTCCTGGCTCCTTTCCTGTGCTTTCGTTCGTTCATAATCCCGGATGGCCCTTTCAATTTCACGGAACACCTCTCTGGAAATACTGCTGACAGCGGTTCCCAGCGCGGCGGCTGTCTGACGGGTATTGAAGTCAGCAACATCCCTGAAATCCTCCGGTTCAAACTGGTTTTCCGCTTCTTCAGTACATCTGACAGAGAGGGTATAGGCAATGCTGGCCTGCGCGGCCTTCCGAAATGCAGCTCCTATGTTAAATTCATCATACTCTTCCAGGAAGCTATCCGCAACGATGCCGCTGATCTGCCTGCCATAATTCATCCAGTAATCAGCGGCCAGACGGCCAGCCACCTGTTCAAGCTGTGCTTCCAGCGACAGATTTTTCCCGCTGACGCCATAGGCGTGTTCCAGAGCAGCCATAACCGGATTCTGGTATTCTTCCTTCATCTGCCAGAGCCAGACCGGGCGGGAATTCCTTCTGGCTCCGGTATCCGCCACATCAAAGACATACCGCAGCTTCGGCGAATCTCCTTCGTTGTCCACCAGGGCAATTCCCTTTGCGCCCCGTTTCACATACCTGTGCATAGTATTAAACCAGAAATCATATTCTGCACAGGCAGTCGCTTCCGGGCGCTGCAGGTAAATCATCAGCTGGTCATAATAGGGATATTTATAGTTTCTGGCAGCGGTAGCCAGAAAGGCTTTCCATTCATCTTGCCGTCCTGTCACATATTCCGATGCGCCTGCCAGAATGTCTGCATAGCGCCGCGCCTTGATTCCCATTCTCATCCTCCTCCCTGTCTCAGATATCCGGATAAAGATCCAGCTGGTCAAAATCCTTGTCCGTCATCTGCTCCAGCTTTTCCATTACCCGATCCGTCAAAGCCCTCAGTTCCTTTTCATCATGCTCAAGCTGTCCGCGCATTTCCCCAAGGGCCTGATACAGCCCCGGACGGTCTCCAGGGCTGTAAAGCATCATCAGTATTTTTTCTTCGCCAGTAAAATCCACATTCTCACTCCCTGCTTCTTTCTGTCGGCTGGTGTGGAGCCATAGTCCGCCCGGACTGCTGCAGGTCTTTCAGCTGTTCTAATACAGAAGGTTTTTCCTCCGGGCTGCTGCGGCCTGCCTTTCCTTCAGGCAGATTGTTTATCACTCCGTCCAGATTGTTGTCATTCTGCTCCAGACTGTCCTCGGCAGACCGCAGATGATTTTTCCCGGAAAAGAAACCCGGCAGCTCCACAAACCCGACCGAATCCACATAATGACAGGATACCTCTCCGCCAGTGTTGAGCGCTACGATATCGCTGACAGAAAGGCTGTGCCCTCTGAAATCTGCCGGATGATTAAAATTGAATCTCACAAACATCTGCTCAAGCATCCTGCCTCTGTCCTGAAAAGGCGGAAGCGAAGCCAGATAAACCACATCATAATGGTCAATCTCCGGTTCCTTTCCCTGCCTCTGTAATGCGCTGTAAGACGCGAATCTTTCGTATCTGGTATCTTCGCTGTCTCTCAGCTGCAAAATCGCATAAGTGTCCGTACTGCTCTCAAGGAAGGCTTCAAGATTTCTTTCCGGAGCAATAATCCCATTCACCTCGTCCCATTTCTCGATTTTATCCCTCGACATCGTTCTCCTCCCGCAACGGCTTCATAAAAGGAAGCCCGTTTTTCCTCGCATTTTCAATGTCACGCTGGCGGCGGCCTTCCCCATAAGGAGGCCGTATCCCAATACTCTTTTTCGGAACGGTATAGGTCACAGCCCGCTGTTGCCCACGCCGTTCCAGTCTGTACTGATCCGGATATTTATCGGAGAGGGCTTTCAGCTTGTTGATCAGACGCTGGTCATGGGTGTAAACGCTGGCGGTATCCAGCTCATTATCCCACAGGATCACCGTTTCCTGCTCCGCCAGCGTCAGGTGATAGCGGCGGCTCATCGTGACTCCTCCCGGCACTTTATACCGGAAGAATGGTACTCTGCTCCGGTTCTTTTCATGCCGTTGAGTTTTTCCACCGCCGATTCTCTTTTCCCTGCGCTATTTCTTTCCTTGATTTCTGCAGCTCTGTCCAGAATCACGTCATATACGGCCCGGTAACGTGTCTTATCACCCAACCCGACGCTGTCCAGAACTTCCTCTCGTGCTTCAATGAGAGAGGATTCCGGCTTCTCCAGCTTACCTTTTTCCATTTCGCAATACTGACCATTCAACAGGAGATAAGTCCAGCCGTCATCACAATATTGAACGGCAAGATAACGGTACTTTCCTATTTTCCAGCAGCCTTTGTCTGTGTCCAGTTCTGCCTCCGGCCTGCAGCTTCCACCTGCCAGCTTCAGTTTTTCTGCATATTCACAGATATGATAGATGGAGCCGGATACTGTGAGATGATATTCATCAAGGAACCGGCACTTGGCCGTGAAAGCCCTGTCCGGATACACTACTTCAATCGTTCCGCCGTCCGGAATACGAAACTTCTCTTTATAATCCGGAGTAATGAATCGGATATCCCGTTTCGGCAGGGTTTCCGGCTCCCAGAGGCTTCGCCTGCGAATTCCCGATTCCAGGCAGAGCTCCAGCATACGGAGAGACACTCTTTCTGCCCTAAGTCCGTCAAATCCCGCGACCTCCATTGCCAGGATTCTGGCCGCAGCCATGGGATTTTTAACGGAACAGCAGTGCAGGTCTTCTCTGGAAATATCTCCATCATACTGTTTCTCATAACTGGCTTTATCATAAAATGCAAAATAATAGCCTTCCTCAATTTCCTGCAAGTGCAGAAAAGATTTATCATCAATCAGGAAAGCTGCTTCCGTTTTCCTCTTTTCTTCACTCATTTCTGTCCCCCGTTTTCAAATTCCATTTTAAAGCGCGGTCTGCCGTCATTTTCTGTTTCCAGTAATACCGAGGCGTTATAGGTTTTTCCCGTCCTCTGGCTCTTGCAGTCCTTTAACTTCACACGTCCGTCCCGTATCAGCTTTTCTGCGGTCTGTTTCGTCATCCGCTTGCCGATTTTGTTGAAATAGGCGTTATCCGCCCAAAGGACAAAACGGCACTCGCGGTTGGAGCAGAACCAGCCTTTACTTCGGCCGACAACTTCCTCCCCACAGTGAGGGCAGGTTCCAATCACTTCGTTTTTCTGCATCAGTACATCGGCTCCTTTCACAACCTCATAAGTGTCTACCAGTTCCCGTATCATTTCACAGATTTCCTTCATAAAGTCTTCCGCCTGGTAATCGCCGCGTTCAACCAGAAGAAGTTTTTCTTCCCAATTCGCCGTCATCGCAGGAGACCGAATCTGCTCCGGCAGAATTTTTACGAGAGAAGCTCCCTTTTGCGTTGGAATCAGATACCTGGTCTTCTTATCCCCTTGCCGCTCCAGAAACCCCTTCTGTACCAGCTTTTCAATAATGCCAGCGCGGGTAGCCGGAGTTCCCAGCCCTTTGCGCTCTGCCTCATCCGGCATATCATTCGCGCCAGCCGTCTCCATGCTCTGCAGAAGCGTATCTTCTGTAAAATGCTTTGGTGGAACGGTCTTCCCTTCCTTTATCTCTGCGGAAAGCAGTGGGAGAGTACAGTTATCCTTCATAGATGGCAGGATGTTCTCTTTCTCTTTTTTCTTTTTAAAACTGCATTTCTCTTCAATCCCCTTCCATCCGGCAGAAAGAACCGTTTTCCCCTTTGCTTTGAAAATCGCATTGCCGCAAAGGATTTCAGCTGTAGTTTCCGCTGTTTTGCATGACTCACTTACAGCTGTCAGAAGGCGCTGAACAATCAGCTTTAAAACCTCCGCTTCCCCTTTCGGAAGTCCTGATAAAGTGCATTTCTGCAATTCTTTCGTAGGGATGATAGCGTGATGATCGGTCACTTTCCTGTTGTTGACGACCTGTCCGGCATTCACTGATACATCGCCAACATCCGGGAAACACGCGGCGGCGGCAGCTACAAGTTCCGGTAGCATTCCCGCCATATCTTCTGTCAGATACCTGCTATCCGTTCTGGGATAAGTGACCAGTTTTTTCTCATAAAGGGCCTGAGTGTAGTCCAGCGTCTGCTGTGCCGTGTAGCCAAGTATCCGGTTGGCCTCTCGCTGGAGACTGGTCAAATCATAAAGTGCAGGAGGCCTTTCGCTTTTCTCTGCCTGCGTAACCTTTGCGACTCTGGCTGAACCTTCTTTCCGGCAGGTTTCAGCAAGGCTATCTGCCGCCTCGCGATTTTCCATGCGCTCGCCGGATACGGTAAAACCATCGAAGTGAAGCTGTACCTGATAGAAAGTTTCCGGCTGGAATGCCGCAATCACGGCTTCCCTCTCAACGGCCATGGCAAGGGTAGGGGACATGACTCGTCCGGTATTCAGCGTTGTTCCATACAGGCATGAAAAAAGCCGGGTAGCGTTGATTCCGACAATCCAGTCGGCTCGCTCCCGGCACAGGGCCGCTTCATACAAAGCATCATATTCTTTTGATGGTCGAAGGCTCTTAAATCCTTCCCGGATGGCGCTGTCCTCCATGGATGAAATCCAAAGCCGCTCAAACGGCTTCCGGCACCTGCACTGATGATAGACCAGTCTGAAAATCAGCTCCCCTTCACGCCCTGCATCCGTCGCACAGACCAGGCTCTCCACATCTTCACGGGACATCAGCTTTTTCAGGATTTCAAACTGCTTTTTCGTTGCCGCTGAAACCCGATATTGAAACGGCTCCGGGAAAATCGGCAGGTCATCCTTACGCCATTTCTTATACTGATCACCGTATGCCTCCGGCGGAGCCAACTCCACCAGATGGCCGACACACCAGCTCACCACATAGCCGTTTCCTTCCAGATAGCCGTCCCCGCGTCTGGTTGCTCCAAGAACCTTCGACAGTGCCTGTGCGACCGAGGGCTTCTCGGCCAGAACCAATTTGCTCAATCTGCATCCGCTCCTTTCCTGAACGTGATAGCAGCCCCGGAGGTGGCCGGGGCTGCTATGTAAAGAAAATACTATTCATTACAAAGAAATATGCACACTTGTCCATGGTTCTTATTGAGTATTACATAAACCCTTATTCTCTCAAATCGATGATTTCCCAATCATTATCAAATACTCCTTTACTTTTTTCATAGGTTTTAGCCTGCATCGCCACACATAACAGCTTCTTAGGCCTACTCATACCAACATACGCAAGTTTGCGACTATAATCAAATAAATCCGAACTTCCAAGTTTACCTACCCCATAATATGGAAGAATTCTACTCAAATCTGATGCCCTTTTCCTATCAGTTTCAAGGTAAAGGGTCGCGTCATGTGTTTCACCCTTAACTCCATGAATTGTATCAAATATTATTCTGCGTCCTCTAATCGGATCAATGAATATATTTTTTTCGGATTTTTCCATCGGATTTACTCCCGTAACCTTATCAAGAAAATGCGCTGGTAAACAGTCGAAAATGTCGTCTACATGTAGGTTCATGGCTCTCGAAAGCTCATATATTTTATGCCGCACTATGCAATCAATATTTTCTCTCTCTATACTCTGTAATCTGGACATTTCATAAATCCACTGACGATATATTTCTCGATATTCATCATCAAGCAATTTTTTTATTGTAGCTACAGAATATTCTTTTTCAAATATAGGATGTCTAATTTTAGCATAATGGAATATACGACATAAAAGTTTACGAACAATGCGTTCTGTTTTGTATAAATTTCCGTCTAATAAACTCGTAATGATATCGTCTATCAATGCCCAATAGTTATACTCATCCTGCCTTTTTGCAGAACCGTCAAACCCTGACCAATAGCTTCCTATTTTAAGCCCGGATGACTCCTTCTTTTTAACAGCACCAATAGCTTTATACACACCTTTATTATCATAGAGGCCGTGAGTCTCTAAAACATTGATAAACCCACTAATCACTCTATCGATTTTCTCAGGGCTAAAAATAAGTAACACTGGTTTAACACCAGTCTTTCCAGAGAAAGTAACAATATTTTTGTTATCTTTCTTTAGTTTGCAAATCACATTGGCAATTTCTTGGCTATACCTGCATGAAGTCAAGATAGGTAAAAAACCATCCTGAGGCACCCAATCTGGTGTATTATTTTCCGAAGAGTTATAAATAGCTTGATCTGAATCTCCAATTCTGATTACTGTACACTTTGAATGATTAAATATTGCGCTTATTGCTTGTCGCTGAATACTATCACAATCCTGATACTCATCGATAAACACATACCGGAATCGTAATGAAAAAAGATTCGTATATGTTTCGGACAAAGCCTCTATAGCGGTTTTGGCATATAAATAGGCATCACGATACCGCATTATACCTTCATTTTTTAAGAGATCTAATATCAATGCTTTATACTGTTTGGCCGAGGGTTTATCCGCACCAGCCAATGCCTTTGTCTGTTTTTCTACACAAAGAGCACCATCATTCCGAATATATAATGCTTGTATAAATTCAAGCCACTCCGTAAATTGATTGCTCCTTTCAAAACTATTCTTAGTTGCAGACTCAAGAGCCATATACTTCTTGCTATTCTGCATTTTGTTTACCATATGCTGCGCATAAGTAAGATCGTCAACCGCTTGTACGTTCCGACCAACAATATTTCGTAGATATGGCATCGTAACAAACCTATCGACAAATGACTGGATCGTTCCAATATAATTTGGATAGCTAAGAAGTTTGTCGGCATAGCCTGCAAGTCGTTTTCTAATTTCATCCACAGCAACATTGGTGTGTGAAAGGACACAAATTCCTGCACTATTTTCAAGTGGCATCCTATCAGCTAACAGTTTCAATTTTGCGAGCAGAACCGTTGTTTTTCCACTACCTGGACACGCCGCCACATCAGTTGAGTGCCAACAACGTATAACATTCCTAGCATCTTCTGGAAAGTGTGCTCCTTTTGGTAAAAGAAGCTTCTCCGTTGATTCAATATCCTGATCTGAAATTTTCCATTCAACCATAGAATCCCCCTCATCTATACGGTTTCTCCCGCTGCATACTTGATAGCGCTCACTATATAATTTAGAAATTGATCGCTCTCAAGCTTGGATTTCAATTCCGATTTCTTATGTTCATCCGTTTTCAGACCATACAAATCAAGATCAAACATTTTCTCTTGTGTAAGTTCAGGGGGTATTACCGATATTTCCCAGCGCAAAATTGATGCTAAACACTGTGCAACAATTGCTTTTAAACTGCTTTTTCCGTCCTCATTGAGCATTAAGTTATACATCTTGTATGCAATTTCTGCCTGAGATAAATTATGCCACTGCCTTGTTTCTTCCTCAGCATCTTGATTTGCTTCGATGATTTTTTTATCAGTTAGTGAGATATATTCTCGTGCATTCAAAATTTTCATTCCGTAATGAACTGCTTTATGGAAATCTTTTGAAAGACTGCTCATAGCAATACAATACTCCAACGTCCACCTTGGCGAAGTGAATCCATGAACTGAACCGTTAGTGTATTTATCATTTTTCTCCTTTTCAGCCTGCGCCGATTCCGTTATTTTCTCATTGAACTTCCTTTCCTTCGTTACTGGATCAACATCATATGGTTTCACATCACAATCTGTAATTACAGAAACCGGAATTCCTATGTTATGTCCATCTTTCCTTACCATAATTCTACTGTACCGAAGAAAAGCTGTACTACCAACATTTACAATAGATACTCCATATTTCTCCAACGGATAGCCAAGAATATCGGCAATTACTGGAATTAGGATATTCTCTGCATCGCCTTCTACCATGATGATACCCTTAGCAAAGAATAAATTGGCTTTTGTTGAATCAAGAAAACGCTGAAGGAACAGATAATCCCCTTTTTCCAGTCCAGTCATCCCTTCAGCTAAATCATATCCGACACCATCTTTCATTAGGATCAAATTCTTAAGGTTAATTTTTGAGGCGAGGATTGGACTATGCGTAGATATAATAATTTGAACATCATTCTCGTTATATTCATTTTGAAGATAGCTGATCAATCGAAGCTGAGCTTGTGGATGCAGGTGGGCTTCTAATTCCTCAATAAGTGCCAGCTTTATACCTCCATCGGTGTCATCCTTAAGTAGTAATAATTCTGCTGCAATGAATAGTAGATTCAATTCTCCCAACCCTGGGTTAATCTCCGGAGCATTTAGCGATAAGGATTCAAGTATTGCCTTAAGTTGAATATCTGATGTTTTCAGCTCTGCACTGCTGGCTTGTCCTTTGTCATTAAACGCTTCTAAATTATCACGAATTGTTTGGAGAATATGTCTTCCTTCTTCATCATTCGTGAAGTAATTCTCTATCTTCTTGTTTGCGTCTTGAAAAATATCCCGAATGGCATGTTCCTTTTTATCTTTGAAAACAGGATGATTAAGCAGAATCTGTGAAATTCTTGAACCCCGTCCAGAACTCATCTCACGTTCAGCGTCCCGAAGTGGCTTCAAATAAACCGCTTTCAACAAGTCTCTTGCCTTTCCGTCAATCGAAATACTGTCCTCTACATCACCCACTCGCAACTCCTGAAAGATTTTGTGTCCCTCTTTCCATGCACGATAATGAAGTTCGAGCGTATATTCAATTTCTTCACCGTTCTTTTTGAATTTCAAATACTCAATAAAGTTCTTTGCTTCATTCTGAGTAAACTTTGTAATCGTACAATCAATCTTAAATTCAGAACAAGCATCGCCATTAATAGGCTTATAGAAATCCTCATCTACTGGTCTAATATACTCATTGCTCTGTGTTAACAAAACTAGCTTAAGCGCATCAATTACTGCAGTTTTTCCAGAATCATTCTCTCCAATCAGGGCATTTAGTCCTTCATGAAAAGTGATATGTAAGCCAGGAGCGCCATCTACCGCTTTGAATCGGCGGAAGTTATAAACTTTTAATTCAGATATTATCATAGTCTTATTTTTATCCTCGCTTTTAAAAATATAATTTCATTCCCTTAGTAGCTCTTTAACCTTATAATATAGCACTTCCCCAAATTGGTCATTTAATTGCGATCTACTTTTTCCATTATATCATATGCCTCTTTGGGTAAATAGCCCCAGATCACCACCTGGAACCATAAATCTTTCGCTTTCTCCCCGCCAGTTCACCCTACACCATACCCCTCCAACACCTCATCCGCCAAATACTTATATTCCGGAAGTTGCTCCGTATAAATTCCCAGCGACCGCTTCATTTCCGCTTGTTCCTGCTCATCCGGCTCGTCATGCTCAAATTCTGAAAGTGCAAATGCGTCCTGAGCAATGATCTCGAACATTTTCTGACAAAACTCCTTCGGTTCATAGTAGCAGTCTACAGCTTCCACATCTTTCCTGTAAGAATTCAGTTCCAGAAGAAGATAACAGTCCAGCTTTTTGGAATATAGCAGTTCATAATTCTCATGCTGCTCAATGCATCCGACAAAAATCTTTGCAAGACGTTCCATTTCCTTTTTCTTTGCTCCCATAAGTATCCTCCATTTCTGCCGACTGGCGGCAATATTTCTCATAACAGGTTACAGAAACAGTATAACCCGGAAGCAAAGCGGATAAAAGCATGATACGCAGTCACTATGTAGGGCAGCCCAAAGCCGCCCTCAAACTTCATCACATCAGCTCATCGTCCTCCGAACCTTCTGCATCCTCCGGTTCTTCCTCCTCATAGTTTTCCCCTTCGTCATCCTCCGGGAAGTCATACTCGTCCAAATCCTCTTCATAATCCGCGTCCGGATCCGGCTTCGCCTGTTCCTTTTTCTTTCCCTTCAGCTTCATCCAGCCATATGCCGCGCCGCCACCGATCAGTGCCAGTGACAGCAGAGCCACAGGCAGGAGATTTACAGATTTTTTCGTTTCAGTTTCCATTTCCACGTCACCCGTTTCTGTGCTTTCTTCCTCTGTTTCAACTGTTTCAGGAGCCGGAGTCTCCTCTGGTTCTTCCGTTGTCTGATACTGTGCCGCTTCCTCTTCGTCCATCAACGACAGCAAATCCGCCTCGTCCACCTGGTTCAGAAAGTGTACCGTCTCATTTCCCTCATCGTCCCGGTCAATAATCAGATAAAAGTAGTTTCCATTTTTGGTGACCAGCGTAATGAACTGTTTTCCCGTTTTCGTGATGCCGCCCAGGTCATCTACCAGCGTCAGGTTTCCGTCCGGCGTAAAAGCATTTCCGTCCGTCTGATTCAGATTGAACGCGCCGCTCATAAACAGTTCCATCAACCGGGATAACTCTTCCTCGCTGAAAGACAAAGTAAAATCACTGTCGGTTTCTCCACCTGCCTGGATTGTCAGGTAACTGCCATACACATAGCCGACCCGCTCCGGCAGAAGAATCTCTGCCCAGTCACCATCTCTGCCGATCACCTCCACCTCGGTGCCGTTCGGCAGCTGGACGAAGGCAGTGTTCTCTATTCCCGCGCCAGTGCGGACGTTCAGATCTCCGCCATTAGTTGTGACAATCCCCATCTGGGAGCTTTCCGTTTCTTCCCCGGCAGAATCATCCGGGCTTTCCTCAGCCGATTCTCCACCACCGACCACAATGCCGTCTTCTGTCATCGTGATTTCCAAAGAACCTCCCAAAAGTTCCTTCAGAGCTTCTTCATCAATGTCCCCTTCTGTGGGAACAGCTTCATCTCCCTCAATGGCTCCTTCGGTTTCCGGCGCTTCTGCGCCTTCCGTTTCCACAGCCTCTTCTGTCTCTGTTCCGGCAGCAAGAGCTGTAACCGGAAATGCGATCATGCACAAAGCCGCCGCCAGAAATACCGCTGACATCTGCCTTTTACTCATCATACTGTCCGTCCTCCTTCACTTCCGCAGCCATTACCTGCGGCATGAATGCCGCAGACTTCCGGATCAGCTCTGCCAGCTGTTCCGGCGTCAAGTTGGCCGCATGAACCATTTCATGGATCTCGGTATTTTCCTCTTCCCGATACCGTCGCTCCAGGTCTTTGACCTTCGCATCCCATTCCGTCCGTTTCTTCCGGGCTTTTTCCAGATCAGCACCGATCTTTTCAAGTTTTACCCCCATTATTTCTCCTTTCCCGGCAGAATCAGCGGATTCTGCCGTAACAATAAAAGTGAGACTGCCAGTAATTTGTTTCTATTGAGGCATAGGAAATCGGATTTCCACAATGGATCATCATTCCGTTGCCCACATATATCCCCACATGGGAAGCTCCCGCCGTATCATAGGTTCCCTGGAAAAAGATCAGATCACCCGGTTGCGCCTCACTGGCGCGAATAATATCACAGCTGCTCATCAGCCCGTTTGCCGTAGTCCTCCCCACATTCCAGCCATTCCCGCTGTTGTTGATAACCCAGCAGACAAAACCGGAACAATCAAAGCTGGTAGCAGGGGAACTTCCGCCCCAGACATAAGGCATCCCCAGATACTTTTCCGCTTCCCGGATCATATTGGCAAACTTTTCATCCGTCAGGGCCTCGCCCGGAATATCATAGTCCAGATACTCTCCGGAAGAGTTGGCGTAAATGTCATCGCCGAACAGATACGGGCGGTTTCCCTTCGTTTGCAGAAGAATCTCATAACGTTCCTGCTGATCCGCTGTAAGCCCACCTTCCTCTATGGCCGAGCCAAGGCTGTGATTGGTCAGCGTCACATGGAGAATATAGTAGTTATATTCCACCTCTACCTCATATTCTTCCTCTGTGGTTTCGCCTGTCTCCGGATCTGTGGAAGTGTGAGTACGGGTTTCAGTGCGTGTCCTGACTTCTACTTCCTCTCTAAGCGTCAGCGTGTACTGCCTCTGGAACAACTCCTGCAGGGCCGACTGCACTTCCGCTCTGCTATAGTCTTCAAAGGACACCGTCAGATAAGCCGTCAGTTCATAGGGATTGTGGTTAATCTCATCCAGCTGATAACGGTATTCGTCATAGCCGGGATGATCTGTTTCAATCCGGTCAAGCTGTCTCTGCAGCTCTTCCTCCAATGCCCTGTAATCATCATTCGCGCCGATGATATCTTCATCCTCCGCCGTAAAGGAAGTTCCCAGAGCCGATACTGCTCCTCCCTCCAGCATGGCTGAACAGGAAGAGAACATCCCGGAAATCATCATGAGCAGGAACGCAAAAATCAGCACCAGCCACAGGGCATGGGAGTGCCGAACCGCAAACTCTTTCAGCCGTTCCAATATTGTCCCGGCTCCTCTGGCTGCCTTCTTTGTCCCTTTCGCAGTCCCACCCGCTGATTTTGCCCCGGCTGCTGCGCTGCGGGAAGATTTTGCCGCCGCATACTTCTTTTTGATCTCCTGACGCTGTTTCCAGCGGGAGAGTGGATTGGATGCAGCTTCCGGATTATCCGCCATGCTTTTCTGGAATAATGCTTCCACATTGGCTTTATCTGCCTTCTTTTCCAGCCTGACCGCCTTTCGGTAATTTTTCAGTTTCCGGCTGTAGCTTGCATGGTCAATAGCCCGTCCGGCCCCTTCCGCAAGTTCTTCGCTCTGGTGCGCCGCCTGTACGCCAGCATTATCATCCTCATGGTCCACAATCTCACGATGCACCCGCGCACTGAGCATTCCGGTAGCCGCATGGAGAACAGGGCGGCTTACTGGCCTGCCCGGTGAGGCAATCTCTTCCCCCACATCTGAAAAATCCTTCTTTCCAAAACGAAGCTGTTCTCCATAGAAGGCTGTCTTTTCTTTCTCGTCCCTCAACTTGCCTTTGGTGGGAAGACGGGCTTTCGCTGCATCTGCCCTGTCCGCCGCCCGCTCCGCTTTCTTTGCGGCGCGGGAGACGGCTGCATTCTCCAAATCTTTCTCGGAGAAATGCAGCCGAGTGGTTCTCTTTTTCATCCGTCCCTTCCTCCCTTCCGGCTGTGCTATGCCTGCTTTCTGTCATTTTCGGATACCTCGGACAATTTGGTTGTCATGATCCGGTACAGCTCCAGGTCTGTCGGGAACCGATCCACAAACGGCAGAATGACATTTCCGTAAAACAGCAGCCCTTCCCCTTCGCCGGAATGGGTCACATAGGAAAGCTGATGGGGCGAAATGTTCAGCTGCTTTGCCAGAATCGCCCGGTCTCCGGCGGCCTGATTCAACATATAAATGAAATCACTGTTCTCAAAAATATTCTCAACCTCCCGGCTTGCCAGGAGATCCTTAATATTCTGAGTAATACCTGTGGGGATGCCGCCCCATTTCCGGAACCGCTTCCAGATTTCCACCGAGTACGCCGCCGTCTGCTCTTCCCGGAGAAGGAGGTGGAATTCGTCCATATAATACCATGTGGTTTTTCCGGCGTTCCGGTTGGCAGTGACCCGTCCCCAGACCTGATCGTGTACCACCAGCATCCCGATCTTCTTCATCTGCTTTCCCAGCTCCTTGATGTCATAGCAGACCAGGCGGTTTTCAATATCCACATTTGTCCGGTGGTTGAACAGGTTCAGAGAGCCTGTAACATAGATTTCAAGGGCTGTCGCCACATGATGGGCTTCCTTTTCCTCCTGCTTCAGAAGCGCCTCATACAAATCCTGAAGAATCGGCATATTTTCCGGCCTGGGATCGTTGAAATACTTCTGGTAAATCTGATGAACACAGCGGTCAATGACCGTCTTTTCCACAGGCTGGAGGCCGTCCTTTCCGCCCACCACAAGCTCGCACAGGGAAAGAATAAAATCCGCTTTCAGGGCAATGGGATTGTCCTCCTCTGAGTAGTTGGAATTGATGTCCATGGGATTGATATACTGGCTGCTGGAAGGTGAAATTTTAATCACCTGTCCCTTCAGCTTTGTCACCAGAGCGGTATACTCCGCCTCTGGATCGCAGATAATCACATCATCATCCGTTACCAGAAAGGCATTGGTAATCTCACGTTTCGCTGAAAAACTCTTACCGGATCCGGGCGTACCAAGAATCAGGCCATTTGGATTTTTCAGTTTCTTCCGATCCACCATAATCAGGTTGTTGGAAAGGGCATTCAGCCCATAATACAGGGCTTCCGGCCCGTCCTGAAACAGCTCCTGCGTGGTAAAAGGCACGAAAATCGCTGTGGAGCTGGTCGTCAGCGCCCGCTGGATTTCAATCAGGTTCTGCGCAAGAGGCAGGCTGCTCATCAGTCCCTGCTCCTGCTGATAATCCAGCCGCCGCAGATTGCAGTTATGCTTCTGTGCAATGCTCTGAGCCTGGAATACATTGTTTTCCAGCTCCTGTTCGGTACGGCCAGTATTCATGACAAGGAAGGTAATCAGGAACATCCGCTCATTCTGGCTCTGCAGTTCTTTCAGAAGCGCTTTTGCGTCCTTGCCATAAGTGGCCAGATCGCTGGGAATAATGTCGATATCATATCCGGCCCGGACAGCCTTCTTCTGTTCCTCGATTTTGGAACGGTCAAGTTCCGTAATGGTGTGTTTGACTGTCTTAATGGCCGCCGTCTGATCCACCGACTGCAGGTGCATGGAGACTATCAGGCTGGAATCCATGTTCAGAAAATCCGCCAGCATCCGGTCAGAAATGTCGGAAGCAGTGATGGCAAGAAACGACATGGCCCCGTACAGATTTCCCATCTGGAAAATCCGTCCTTTCGGGAAGGCAAAGGAAGAAGGCGCAATAAAGTCCTTTACAGACAGTCCGGATTCCACCAGCCATTTCCACTCAAAGAAAAATTTATCATCATCCCCCATGTGGAACATGGAATGCATCAGGTGAAGCCGCTCCTTTCCGTCCAATACTCTGGCGGAAACACCCAGACGCCGGAAATTGTTTAACAGATCCGTCTCCACATGATCCAGCCTGGGCTTTGCCTGCTTCATGGAGTCGGCCTCGATCCCAAAGGTCAGAAACTTCGTTTTGGTCAGGCCGTTATTGCCTCGTGCCAGCTGCTGCCTGAGCATCTGGCTGTATTCGGAACGGACCGGATTAAATTCATCTTTCCGGAAGGGAATCCGAATCGACTGCTCAAAGCTGTCCGCATCCGTCGCCATATTCATAAAGGAAAGCTCAAAGTGGATGGAACTGTCGAAAAAATTCAGGAATCCACACCACTCTTCAAAAATCGCTGTTTTATCCTCCTGCTGAGCCAACTGATAGTTAATATCCTGAAACCGGATTGTCTTTGTGTAGTAATTGTCCCTTACCCGGCAGATTCCGTCCGGGAACATCCTCTGAAACGGGATGGACTGCTGTGCGGTACGGGGGACGCCGTTATCCTTACGCGCCGCTTCCACAACCGCCTTGATCTGCTTCTGTTCCTTCGGTGACAGATGAGGCGGCATTTTCACATCGCGCTTCATTTTCTTTTTTCCAAACAATCTGCTGTACCTCCTTCTCAACCTGATACTGCCGCAGAAGAGCGGAATAGTAGTTATCTGTCTCATAGGGCCGTATTTTCGGCCTGATTATGCGGGCATCAATAAAATGCTTCGCAATCACTTCCAGCGGCTGGCCGTCCCGCTCATACATGGCGAGAAAGAACAGCGGCAGCATGATCACAATCATGCACATGGCCGCAAGACTGGTATTTCCCGTCTGCCGGAGCAGAAAGAAAGACGGCACTCCAATCAGTGCCGCCGCTCCAAAGCAGATGAGCTGACGTCTGGTCAGCCCAAACAGGATTTTCGATTTCACCCGCGTCAGGTCACGCGGGACTGATACATAGGCTGCTATTTTTACCACCTCTTTCTAATGTGCATTGAACACGCTGCGGGCGATTGCCCCGGTTTTAAACAGGGTAAACACCAGAAGAACCGTATAGCCCATGGCTCCCCAGATGGAAGAAATGATATTGTCGGAAAACGATATCGACTGGATCAGAACCGCATAGATTCCCACACAGATCATGATGAGAAATCCCTGAAAACCCAGCGCCAGAAGAGAGCGCAGATAATTTTGCCCGATCTGGCTCTGCTCCCGGTTGCCAAAGGTAGCAAATGGAATCGGCGCAAGGCTGGTCAGGAGATAGATTTCCACCATTCTTCCATACACGATGATAAATATCACAATGGAGAGGGCATACATGGTGATCTGTACAATAATGGACTGCAGAAACAGCCCCAATAGCGGCCCGATATCCATCCCCATCAAAGTTTCTTCCATCGCCTCAAGGGTAGAAGCATCTACCGCCGTCCCGGCAGAGATAATGCCGGAGCTGGCATTCACCACATTCTGAGCCACGTCAAAGACCGCCATCACAATGTTAAATGTGTTGGTAATCAGCGTGACCGCTACAAAGGTTTTAAAAATCCACTTAAAAAATATCCAGGTTTCAAAATTCGCCAGATTATTGTGGTCAATAATCAGCTGGATCAGTTCATAACAGGCGATAAAGGTGAGAATCAGGCCCGCAATCGGGATGATGACGCTTTCAGAGATGTTGCGGATCATGGAGTAGACACCCGGCGAAAAATTCGCCGGAGTCGTCCCCACATCGCCCGCAATTTCAGCCACCTGCTGGTTGACCGCGTCAAACATCCCGGACAGGTTCGACATAATCCCACCGACCAGCATTTCCTTAATCCAGTCCTGAATCGCTGAAATAATGCTGTCCACGGGCAGTTACCTCCTTCTTAGCCAAACAGACCGGAAAGCAGCGGCACAAGGGTCAATCCGATCAGGGCAACCCCTCCTCCGGCCATTAACTGTTTCATTCCCTGGCTCTTGGCTCCCGGATTGTCATTACCATAACCTTCCAGCAGGTTGATGGCTCCCCAGATTCCAAGGCCCGCACCGAGGGCAATGACGAGTGTCTGCAGTACATCGATGGCACTGTTGAAAAAATCCATAGGGCAGTTCCTCCTTTGAAAATGAGATAGTAGTTTCCTTGCGTTTTTCTCTCTGCCTGCGCACCTGCATATCGAGAAAACCCGCATAAAATCAGCCTTCAGAGGTGATCAGTCTGCTGAACGGCTACGTACCCGCCTGCCCTTTACACGGTCTATGTAGGGCGGCTTTCGCCGCCACCTGGCATGAGCATAGTCATGCCCTGGGATTGCTCATCCGAACAGACCGGACAGGAGCGGCACCAGAGTCATCCCGATCAAGGCAACCCCTCCTCCAGCCATTAACTGCTTCATTCCCTGGCTCTTGGCTCCCGGATTGTCATTCCCGTACCCTTCCAGCAGGTTAATCGCGCCCCAGATTCCAAGGCCCGCACCGAGGGCAATCACAAGGGTCTGCAGTACCTCAATCGCACTGTTGAAAAAATCCATACACGTTCCTCCGTTTTCTCTGCGCTCAGAAATTCAGAGCGGTACTTAAGTTTAGGTTTCTTATCGCATCCGGCGGCAGATTACCGGAAACCTTCTTTTCCCTGCCTGCCGCAGTCTGGCTGTTTCTCTGCCTGCCGCCGAAGTTTTGCGTAAAAAAGCAGCCTGTGGTTCCGGTTTCCCGACAGACTGCCCGTACATGAAAGGATAATGATTAACTTTTTCGATTTTATCTGGCTGTTTCTTTAGACGGCGCAGGCCTTGCGGATGCGGACTTTTCCATGATTCTGGAGTCCGCCTTCTTTTCTTCCAGCACTGACCGCACCGATTCTCTGTTTCTTTCCTTATAAGACTCCATCAAAGCTTTCAGTTCCTGATTGGACACCGTTCTGGATTCGGTTCCCCAAATGCTTTTCCCGCTTTCATCCCGTCCTCTGTACTCCGGGCGGGATACCTTCGTTGTCCCATCAGCAGGAATCTTCATCCATACTCCCGCTCCATACTGATTCTCATGAACCATTTTGGGCGATACCACAAAGGATTCCCATGGCCGATGATCTCTGGCGTCTCTGTTTGGAATTTTGATTTCCACCAGCTCTTTCCCGGTTCTTGAAATAAACGCTTCCCCCACCAGTCCCTTGCCAAACTTTATCGTCACTTCCTCCCGCTTTGGGGAATCTTTCGGGACTGCCGACTGTTCCTGTACGCTTTTTCCTTCTGCCATTTTGACCTCCTTATACCTCGGTTACCTCATATTCATCATTTGCTTTCAGCTTCAGACGATGCTCCAGAAACTTTTCAATGTCAAAAGTATTCTTCTTATCATAATCAGACGTGTACTTATAATTGGGATGCTGAGTCAAATCATATTTGTCTGAAAGAAAAGGCCGGACGCCGCGCAGCTGAAGAATACACTTGCCGCCGTCCAACACTGCCAGCTCATCGATTGTAGCAAGATCTTTTCCCAGCTTTTGATAGTTTAGCGAATGGGAAGTCTCCCTGCCCCGGCTTTCTCCGGTGTTAAACGTGTCTATGGTTTCCTTTCCCAGCGCCTGATTCAGTTCTTTCAGGGTAGTCGGTTCTGAACCGCCCAGAAAAATCTGCGAGTCCATATTACCGATAATCGTATCTGCGTTATCTTTATAAATAGCTTTTAACTGACTCCTTGCCTGCAGCACGAGGCACGCTGATATCTCTCTACTTCGAATTGTTGCGACAAGTTTCTCCAGCTGGGGGATCTGGCCGATGTTGGCTGCCTCATCGATCAGACACCTCACATGAACCGGAAGCCTGCCGCCATACACATCATCTGCTTTTTCGCACAGCAAGTTAAATAGCTGCGTGTAGATCATAGAAATCAGGAAATTGAACGTGCTGTCTGTATCCGACATAATCAAAAACAGCGCTGTTTTCTGATCTCCCAGCGTATCCAGCTGCAGTTCATCGTATGCTGTGATCTCCCTCAATTCCTGGATGTCAAATGGTGCAAGTCTGGCTCCGCAGGAAATCAGGATCGACTTTGCTGTTTTGCCAGAGACGAAAAGTCAAGGACTTTTTCATCAAATTCAAAAAGAAGTCACATTTTGCGGACTTCCTCACGGAGCAGACGCTTGATTTTGTCCTCCATTGTCTCCTTGGCGGTCTCGCTGAAATGCACACGGACGATATAGGTTGTCTTGCCGATCTGCTTTCTCACAGTCGGGCAAGGGGTACTGTTGGTTGCGGTATTGTTCATTCAAAATCCTCCTGTAAATGAAAAATGCCCGGTGACTGTTCATCATCGGGCGGTGTCAGTATGAGGGAACAAGGCAAGGCGGCAACATTAAGGTATCTATAAAACCCTTGCCGTCTTTGCCACGCTTGCCGTGTTCCTGTTGTCAGTCTCGGAGATAGCAGACCCATGCTGTGCCGTCTTTCTCGGTCACAAGTCTGTCCCCGATACGGCTCTTTGCCGTTCTCATGGTGCGTGAGGAAATCCCACGCTCATTGACTGCCTTTTCCAGCTCTGCGCTCGGCATACGCTTTCCATCTGCAAGCAGTTCCAGAATGAGCATTTGCGCCTGTGCGGTCTTGCTTTCGGTCTTGGCGGTGTCTGTCCCGGCAAGAAGCTCGTCAGCGGTAATGTCATAAGCTCCTATCCATTCAAAGCCTTTCTCGTCTCCCAGAGAAAAGGCAAGGGACTGTCCGGGCGGCGCAAGGGAGCTTTTCTCATGGATAAGCACCCTCGTTGTGGGGCTGTCCTTCAGCTTGCCGATAAAAAGCAGACTGCGGACTGCCGCCGTAATGTCGATAGACCCCAATCCCCGGTAGGTGCTTTGCGTTCCTGCGGCTTTGTTCAGGTGTCCAATCAGCACGATAGCGCACCCGGTAGCCTGTGCAATGTCTCCCAGACTGCGGAATATCGGGCGCACCTCGTTTGCCCGGTTCATGTCCACATCTGCGCCCAGAAACGCCTGCACCGGGTCAATGATAACAAGCCTTGCGTTGTTTTCCCGGATTGCCCTTGCTATGCGCTCATCGGCAAGGGTCAGCGGTGTGTCCCTATCGTCAATGACAAGCACTCTTTCAAGGTCTGCTTCCGCTTCCATCAGTCGGGGCTTGACGGTATCGCCCAAGCCGTCCTCTGCGGTCTGGTAGATGATGTTGAAAGGCTCAAGGGTTTCCATACCGGGCAAGGGCTTTCGGTTGGTGCAAGCCGCCGCAAGACGCATGGCAAAGTAGGTCTTGCCCTCGCCGGGGTTGCCCTGTATGATGGTCAGCTTTCCAAATGGGATATACGGAAACCATAGCCAATCCACGCTCGTCAGCTCCACATCAGCCATACGGAGCATTGGGACAGGCTGGGCGGTGGGCAGCTCTCGCAGCGTGATTGTCTCGGCTATGAATTTGCGGCTGGGAATGTCCCCTTGCTGACGGAGAACATCGTTCCAGTCTTTCCTTGCCGGGACAAGGCGAATGACGGCGATCTCGCCGGGAATGTCCTGTGCCAGCCGGGTGCAGGCTTCACTTCCTGCGGTGTCGCTGTCAAGGCAGAGGAACACTTTTCGGGTGTCCTTGCGTTCAGAAAGGAAACGGTCAAGGGCTTTGCCTGAAACGCCGCCCAGGGCAAGGTAGCTCCTTGTCTGCCAGTCCTGCGGATAAAGGCAGATAAAGGACAAAAGGTCAATCGGTGCTTCAAAGACAAAGAGCTGGTTGCCGTTTCCCTCATAGTGGAACGGATAGGATTTGTCAGACCCGGCAATGTCCTGTCTGAATGGGTCTGCCGTTCCTCGCACATGGGCGTATCTCGGCGTACCGCTTCGGTCTCTGCCGACAAACACAACATTGTGCCGCTTTGCGTCCTCGTAAATATCCCCGGAAAGAAGAAAAGCCTCAACAAGCG
>OGCM01000378.1_pt1 | contig 72215 bp, 56 predicted proteins | sample 1570151 | NCBI WGS metagenome assembly OGCM01 (sample SAMEA4370582, study PRJEB24528) | human gut metagenome
CCATACCTTTCTTTTACACTGATAACTATTAACTTTTACACTTATCCAAGATAGCTGGTATGGAATCTTGGATTACAATTAAGCATCATAAACAAAAATAAAGTTTCTATATGTAAAAAAGACCTCCATCTCGATGAGATGAAGGTCTTTATAGATTCATATTTACCTATCCGACATGAATTTATTAGAAAATTCTTCTAACTGCAATGATTGATTTGTAGTTAGCCGGTGATGTATATTTGATACCGTCTGATGGATTGCTTGCATGTACAATAGTGTTTCCACCACAGTAGATAGCAACATGTCCGCTATAGCAGATGATATCTCCAGGCTGCATATCGCTTGTGCTCACACCGTATCCAACGCTTCTCATTGCTGATGAGCTGTGTGGTAAGCTGATGCCAAACTGTGCATAAACTGACATTACAAATCCTGAACAATCTGTTCCGTTTGTAAGACTTGAGCCACCGTAAACATAAGGATTGCCAACGAACTGTGATGCATAATTAACAACAGCCTGTCCGTTTGAACCACTTGGTGCGCTATAGCTCTTCTCTGATGAAGAACTGCTTGATGATTTGTTTGAAGACTTAGAAGACTTCTTTGCTGCTGCCTTGGCTGCTTTTGCCTCCTCAGCCTTTCTAGCTGCCTCTTCAGCCTTTCTAGCTGCTTCCTCAGCTGCCTTACGTTCTGCCTCTTCCTTGGCAAGTCTTGCTGCTTCCTCTTCCTTAGACTCAGCATAAGTGAACTCTGTATCGAGTGTCACATAATCTGTAGATACATATCCGGTACCGTCTGCTGTAGATACACCTACCCATCCGTCTGTTGACTCATCCACAACTGTGAGATCATCCTCTCCGGACACGAGACCAAGTACTTCTGCATCAGTAGATGCTGTTGTTCTAACCTTGAGTGTCTCAGTATTGACTGTTGCCACGCGACGTCCTGCGCTCTGTACGAGTGCATCGTCACCAACTACAACATAATCGCCTTTTACATATCCTGTTACTGAACCGGACTGGATTTTGTACCATCCGTTATCGGTTGTCTCAAGTACTGTTCCAATTCCATTGTTATAGAGCTTTCCAAGAGACTCGCTGTTTTCATCTGCACTCGCACGTATATTAACGCTGTCGCTAACCTGTGCAACCGCTGTATCAGCATATGCTGATTTAACCGGCTCGGCATCTGTTGCCGCAACATCTGTTGCAGTCTCTGATGTATCATCACCTTTTAACATTACATCTGTCAACATAGATGTAACACCCGCTGTAAGAGTGTTTGATGTACTAACAATATCTGATGTATAACTAGCTACTCCTGCAGTAGGTCCAGCCGCATATACTGCATATGGCACTGAGGACAGAGCCATAAAACCTGTAAGCACTCCGGCTGTGAGTTTCACATAATTTACTTTCATTTTACCCTCCGTTGTATGAATTTGTAACAGTTATTACGAATTTGTTACAAATATTACTTTGTCATTATAACAAAGCAACATATATATGTCAACGTTTTCTTAGTGAATTCTTAAGAAAATCTTGACTTTTTCCAACGAACAGGACTTATGTCACACGAAATACTTATGTAATAATTTTATTTTACAGCAATAGCCTCAACCTCAAGCATTACATCCTTTGGAAGCCTTGCAACCTCAACACAGCTTCTTGCAGGGTATGCTCCGTTAAAAAATGTGGCATATACCTCATTTATTGCACCGAAGTCATTCATCTCCTTGATGAAAACTGTAGTCTTTACCACATTGTCCATGCTTGTTCCTGCTGCCTTAAGCAGATGTGACAGATTTGTAAATGCCTGCTTTGCCTGTGCCTGTGAGCCCTCAGGAATCTCACCGGTCTCCGGAACTACCGGTATCACTCCGGAAGTATATACCATACCATTTACCTCGATAGCCTGTGAATATGGTCCGATTGCTGCCGGTGCCTTGTCTGTACTGATAACGTTTTTCATGTTATTGCCCTTCTTTCCTGTTAAAATTTATTAAAAAGACTGTTATTTCTTAAGACGGATTTTGCCATCTGTTAGATCAATCTTTCTTTCCTTATACAAATGACCAACTGCACGCTTGAATGCATTTTTGCTAAGTCCTGTTTCTCTCTTGATTACCTCCGGGCTTGCCTTTTCCGAAAATGGAAGCACACCTGCGTATGAATCAAGCAGCTCAAGGAGCTTTTCAGCATCGGAATCCATCTGAATATATGCCTTTTCCCTCATTGTCAGGTCCAGCTTGCCATCCGCCTTGACATCAGTGACCTTTGCCTCTATCACATCTCCAAGCTTCAGATAAGCGGCATTCTCAAAAACCGGTATCTTGGCTGAATATTTATCATCCACAGCGATAAATGTACCGAAATTGTCGCTAAAATCGTACACACGGCCTGAAACCATATCGTCCTTTTTGTATGGCGAATCGGTGCTGAGCATATGGTAAATACCCTTTGTGGTAGCGCAAAGCCTCTGGCTTTTATCTATGTATAATGTAACAAGTATCTCATCTCCGGCGCTGACCTTTCTGACCATCTCCTTGTAAGGAAGAAACAGGTCCTTTTCAAGCCCCCAGTCAAGGAACGCCCCTATTTTAGTCACCTCCTTGACAGTAAGCACTGATAAACCTCCAAGTGTCAGCTTTGGCTCGTTTGTCGTAGCAATAAGTCTGTCGTTAGAGTCCTTGTATACAAAGACCTTAAGCTTATCCCCCTGCTTTACTCCATCCGGAATCTGCTTTGCCGGAAGCAGTACCCTTTCCTCCGAAGCCGAAGATGTTGACAGATATATGCCAAAATCAACCTTCTTTACACATACAAGCTCCTGATATTCTCCTAATCTCATGTTTTTCCGTCCTTTCTGTATCAAAACTGTATCGTTGTTAAATAATGGAATTATAATTATTTTCCCGGTACCGGCTTACTCAAAAACTCCACCACCGAATACGGTTTTTTATCCGTATCCGCAAGCACCACTGTCACACTCTTTGATGTGTACTTCACGTATGATATAACTGTATCACCAAGCTTTGCTTCTTTTCTGTACTCCACACGAAGCTCAGATATTTCAAAATCATTCGGCAGAAGCTGCTGCGCCAGCATAACATACTTCTCATTGTTCATATGATGGTTGCTGTCTATAAAAAACTGAGGAACCACAATCTCACCCTTTTTCTCCATATCATCAGGAATATGAAGCTTGCGCTTTGCACACTCCATCTTAAGCTGCGGCTCAAGACCGTATGTATCCGCAAACTCCTGAGGCACCTTCACCGGTCTGCCGGTTTGTGTATCAACAAGCACCCAGACAGAATTGGCATATGCCAGTGTGCTGCCGCCTGTATCTTCAAGCGTGAAATTTCTGTAACCGTAAAACGCCTTCATACCATATGCCCATGTGGATATCTTTACCTGTTCATTAAGCAGTGGAAGTCTATTTATGCATATCTGCCATGATGAAAGCACCCATGCTATATGATTGTCCGCAAGAAATCTGATTCCCACATCATGTGACTGTGAGTGAAACACACTACAGTCCTGAAAATAATTGGTAAGCCCCGTAAGGCTCAGTCTGCATGACGAATCCACCTCGCTGTAACGTATTCTGCTGTCAAATGAAAAAGCCATATCTAATTCCTCTAGTCTATAAAATTGAAGTAACTTCTGATAAATCTAAACGCTTCATCCACACCATTGGACATCCAAAGATTTGAGCTTTTATTAATGATATCCTGGTATTGCTGTATAGTAATTGGTGTCTTTTTTTCAGAGCCGAGTTCTTCTATAAGATTAATAATTCTCAAAAAATTCTTGTTCATATCACACCATCCTTCTATAACTATTTAAGTCATACACGTTTTTATTTTATAACAAATCGCATTATTACACAAGAAAAAAAGAGAACTTCTATCGAAGTTCTCTTTAGCTGGCCCACAAGGATTCGAACCTTGAAATGACGGAGTCAGAGTCCGTTGCCTTACCATTTGGCGATGGGCCAATGTGTTGTCTCAACAAAAGATATTATACACATGTGGCTATATAGTGTCAAGCATTTTTTTATTTTAATTGAATGTAATTGAATATAAATTCTGCTTGTCCTGCTAAAATGTGAGCACCGGCTAATTTTTAAACAGCAACACCTCGCCATCATATTCAGCAAATGTCACCTCATCGCCCCACTCAAGCTTTGCCGTGCCGTTTGTCTGCTCTATGATTGTTTTCTCTATGCGTTTTTTATCATTTTCCGGGATAACGGCTTTCACGAGCACATCCGCCTCATACGCTGTGTCCATCACCGTAATCTTCTCCTGTGCAAACAGATACTGAAGTCTTCCGATTCCGGTATAGTCCGTCCTGATAAACAGTACTGCACCATCCTTCTTCTCTATTATCTCACTTGCCGAAAGCCCCGCCTTTGTGGCTTGCTGATACGCACGCACCAGTCCGCCTGTGCCAAGCAGCACCCCACCGAAGTATCTCGTTACTACAACAGCGGCATTATGGATATTTTCCTTAAGGAGCACATCAAGCATAGGACGGCCTGCGGTGCCTGCAGGCTCCCCGTCATCCGAGCATCTGGTCAGTTCCTGTCTCTTTCCTATAACAAATGCACTGCAGTTGTGCCTTGCATCCCAGTATTTCTTTTTCGTCTCATTGATGAAGCTTACAGCCTCATCCTCAGACTCTACCGGCCTTACGGTTGCTATAAACCTCGATTTTTTCTCTGTTATCTCACCCTGTCCGCCCTTGTACACGTACAGGCTTATAGTATTCTCTGACATATGATATTCTTTCCATCCTGATATTGCCTGATTACACTCATGCATCTTAAAGACACTTTATTGAACTGTAATTGTTACCTGTATTATATAATATGAAAACCAATCTGTAAATTGCATTTAAATGCTATATTTGATATAATAATGTATACTGTTTATTTTCTAATCACAGTATATACAAACAAGATTACAAATCTTTATAATGACAAGGAGGCCTATATATGAATTACGGCAAAAAAGCTACAATGCAGCTGCTCCGGAAATATGACAATAAGAGCTCTAAGGTCAAAAATAAGGTCAAGCTCATTGTTCTAAAGATTCTTCTGGTTGTAGTAATTGTAGCAGGCGCAGCCGGCATCAGTTCAGGAATCGGTGTCATGAAGGGAATCATTGATTCCGCACCTGACATATCAAAGATCGATGTCACTCCTACCGGCTACTCAACTACCGTTCTGGCGGCAAACGGAGAAGAAACCGCCACACTCGTAGGTCAGGGGGCAAACAGGCAGTATGTCACCATCGATGAGATTCCGCTGGATTTGCAGCATGCTTTTGTTGCAATCGAGGATGAACGCTTTTACGACCACAACGGCATCGACCTGCATGGTATCGGAAGAGCCTTTATCTCTGGTCTGTCAAAGGGCAGATTCAGTGAGGGAGCCAGCACGATAACACAGCAGCTCATCAAGAACAATGTACTGACCAGCTGGACAAGCGAAACTTCCTTTGTAGAAAAGCTTCAGAGAAAGATTCAGGAGCAGTACCTTGCCCTTGAGCTCGAAAAGCAGGTAAAAGACAAGGACTGGATTCTTGAAAACTACATGAATTCGGTCAATCTGGGGGCAAATACCCTCGGTGTGCAGGCCGCATCCAAGAAGTACTTTAACAAGGATGTCTCAGAGCTCACGCTTTCCGAAGCATCTGTCATCGCAGGTATCACCCAGAATCCATCCGGCTACAACCCTATCACACACCCTGACAAAAATGCCAAGAGACGTGAAAAGGTGTTAAATAACATGAAGGATCAGGGCTATATCACCAAGGCGCAATATGATGAGGCCATGGCCGATGATGTCTACTCAAGAATTGCTGAGTACAACACCGCAGGCTCAGGCTCTGTGAACACATACTTTATTGATGCACTCATCGACAACGTGTTCGACGATCTCACAGCCGCCGGTTACTCTGAGACGGAAGCCTACAAGCTGATTTACAAGGGCGGACTGACTATCAAATCGACACAGGATCTTACTATGCAGACTATATGTGACGAGGAGGCAAACAATCCATCCAACTATCCGTCCGACGCAAAGTATTCGTTCCAGCTTTCCTTCGAAGTAAAAAAGGCAGACGGTTCGTACAAGACCTACACGAACCAGACCATGCTCTCTTTTTATAAGAAGAAAAACAACAATGATGATTTCGGCATCAACTACTCAAGCCCTGATGAATGCAATGCAGCTATTGCACAGTACAAGCAGGATGTACTTGAGGAGGGCGATTCCATCGTGGAGGGTTCTGAATCTGTCAATATCACGCTGGAGCCGCAGGTTGCCATGACAGTCATCGACCAGAGCACCGGTGAAGTAAAGGCACTGGTCGGCGGTCGCGGTGACAAATCCGGCAACAGAACATGGAACAGAGCCACAGATACATGCAGACAGCCCGGCTCTACCTTCAAGATAATCGGCTGCTATGCTGCTGCTCTCGATGCAGGCGGCAAAACACTTGCATCCGTGCAGGATGATGCACCGTTTACAGTAGGTTCAAAAACCTTTAACAACTATGACAAATCTTTCGGAGGCTTTACCTCCATCCGATGGGCAATAACAAAGTCCATCAATATTGTAACAGTCAAAACCTTACAGGATATCGGGGTTGAGCTCGGTTACAAATATGCGGAGGATTTCGGTATTTCAACTCTCACCGATTCCGACAAAAACCTGTCACTGGCGCTCGGCGGACTGACAAAGGGTGTCACAAACCTTGAGCTCACAGGTGCATATGCTACTATAGCCAACGGCGGAGTATACTTAGAGCCAAAGTTCTACACTCAGGTTCTTGACCACGATGGCAATGTATTACTTGACAAGACCAATACGCAGAACACACGTACTGTAATCAAGGATACTACGGCATGGCTTCTTACAGATGCCATGAAGGATGTTCTGACACAGGGAACCGGAAAGCTGGCGCGCTTTGACAGCCAGATAGCCCAGGCGGGTAAATCCGGTACCACAACCAGCAACCGCGACTGCCTGTGGGCAGGCTACACACCATACTACACATGTGTCGTATGGGGCGGCTATGATGACAACTCAAAACAGTCCGGCAAGCTCACGTCCTACCCTAAGAATATATGGAGGAATGCCATGAGCAGAATCCATGAAGGGCTTGAAACCAAAGACTTTGTACAGCCGGATGGTATAACAAATACCACGGTATGCAGCAAATCAGGACTTGTTCCTCTAGATGGAATATGTGACAATGATCCTCGTGGATCAATGCTGACAACCGAATATTTTGATACGGACACTGTGCCGACAGACAGCTGCGACCATCATGTTGCACTTGAGATTTGTGCCGATTCGGGAGCAATTGCCAGTCCGTATTGTCCGAATAAAACATCAAAGGTATTTATAACAGGCGCTGTATCAGGCAGCCCTGAGTATGAATTCATGGCAGATGATACGTTCATGAATACCGTATGTACATTACATGATGCAACATCGCTGATCAACAGCTCACCAACCACCACGGATCCTACCAATTCCGGTACTACACCTGGCAGTACTGACGGCACTGCGGCTGGAGCACAGACAGGTGAAGCCGGAACTGGTACCGCTGCTGGCTCAGGTGCTAGTTCTGGTGGTTCCGGTTCAGGTGGTACTGATACTGGCAGCTCCGGTTCATCCGGTAACAGTGACCGGTAACACTCATCGTTAACCATTACAATTCATAACTTAATTATCTAAAGCAAAACCCCCAAGGATCATATCCTCGGGGGTTTTTGTTGATGTATATATGCTAAGGGGATTAGATAATAATTTGCATTACTCTACATCCTGTAATGCCTCAATTCCTTCCTCGCCTGTACGAACCTTGACAACCTGTGCCACGTCGTAAACGAAGATCTTGCCATCTCCGATATGTCCGGTGTAGAGAGTCTTCTTAGCAGTCTCAATAACCTTTTCTACCGGAATCTTGCCAACGATTACCTCAACCTTAACCTTTGGAAGTAATGTCGCATCAAGCTCAGCTCCACGGTATTTCTCGCCGGCACCCTTCTGGATACCGCAGCCCATAACCTGTGTCACTGTCATTCCTGTTACACCTAAGTCATTCATAGCCTTACGAAGCTTGTCGTACTTTGTAAGCTTTGAAATAATAACAACCTTGTGGATACCGCTTGCTGAAGCCGGTGTTGTTGCATTTACAACAGGCACTGCTGCATCCTTCTTTGCCTTAGAAGCTGTTGCATACTCTGAAGAACCAAGGTCTGTATTTTCATTGACATCCATAACATCACCTGATACATCCATGATAGCAAATCCTGCGTATGCTGATGGAAGACCATGCTCTGTTGGGTCAAGTCCTACGATTTCCTCTTCCTCTGAAACTCTAAGTCCCAGTGTAGCCTTGATAACAAGGAATACGATTGTAATAGTTACTACTGTCCATGCTGCAACAGAAACAAAGCCTGTGAGCTGGAGTCCTAAAAGCTTAAATCCACCGCCGTAGAAAAGTCCTACGAGCTCGTTGCCCTTTGAATCAGCGATTGAATATCCCGGAGCACTGTTTGTGGCAAAAAGTCCAACAGCGATTGTTCCCCAGATACCATTCATCATATGTACTGCGACAGCACCTACAGGATCATCCACACGAAGTACATTGTCAAGGAACCATACACCGAAGCAGACGAGAAGTCCTGCTACGGAACCGATAATAATAGCACCGAGTGCATCTGTTACATCACATCCTGCTGTGATAGCTACAAGTCCTGCAAGTGAAGCATTCAGACACATTGACACATCAGGCTTGCCATATTTGAGCCATGTGAAAATCATACATACTACTGTTGCAAGTGCAGGTGCGATTGTTGTTGTTACAAAGATAGAACCAAGCTGCTCTACTGATTTTGCTGCTGCACCGTTGAATCCATACCAGCCAAGCCAGAGAATGAATACACCGAGTGCACCGATTGTGATGTTATGACCCGGAATAGCGTTTACTTTTGTAATCTTTCCGTTTTTATCCTTTGTAAACTTTCCGATACGAGGTCCAAGAATTGCAGCTCCTACAAGAGCACTGATACCACCAACCATGTGGATGGCACATGAACCTGCGAAATCATGGAAGCCAATCTGTGAAAGCCAGCCACCGCCCCAGATCCAGTGAGCCTCGATTGGATAAATAAGTGCTGAAATAACTCCTGAATAAACACAGTAGGAAATAAATTTTGTTCTCTCAGCCATAGCTCCTGATACGATAGTTGCTGTTGTCGCACAGAAAACCAGGTTGAATACAAAGTTTGACCAGTCAAAATCTTTGTAAGATGTAAAGATGTCAAATCCCGGTTTACCGATGAAACCAAGAACATCTTCACCTAATAAAAGTGAAAAACCAATCAGTATGAATACAACTGTACCAATACAGAAATCCATGAGGTTTTTCATAAGGATGTTACCGGTATTCTTTGCTCTGGTAAAACCTGCTTCTACCATAGCAAAACCTGCCTGCATCCAGAAAACCAATGCTGCTCCAATAAGGAACCAGACTCCGAAAATTACTCCACTAATCTCTTCTGTCATAGTAATGTCCTCTCTTTCCTGTTTCTTCTTTCATTTTTTCATTTTATCGAAAATAAAATTTATAAAAAAATAGAGACACTTCACCAATTTCCACAGCTTCGTGGTTCAGCAAAATGTCTCCATTTTATTATTATGTTAAATTAAATCATATATGCCGCTCTAAACAGCTTTCCGTAAGCTTTTGGCCTTAAACTACAAGGATTAAACCTCGAAGATTAAATCGCCATATGATGGCATTGGCCACATCTCTTTGTCGACAATCATCTCAAGCTCATCAACCGGAGTACGAAGAGCATCCATAGCAGTCTTTACAACATCTCTGTAGTAAACAGCCTGCTCTCTGCCCTCTTCCATAGCGCCGGCCTTTGCTGTCTCATCCTTAAGCTTTGCAAGTGCAACCTGTGCATCTGAGAGAAGAGCTGAGCTCTCTGTAAGAAGCTCTGACTGAACAGATACATCTGCATCAGCAACTGCACTCTTAACTGAGTTAACTGACTGTGCAAGTGATGTAACATACTTGATAACTGCAGGAATAATCTGCTTTCCGGCAATATCAATCATAGCCTTTGCTTCTATATTAATAGTCTTTGCATATGTCTCATACTCGATCTCGGCACGGCTCTCAAGCTCTGTCTTTGTAAATACACCGAACTTCTCGAATGCTGCAACTGACTCAGGAGCAACGTATGCAGGAATTGCATCTACCATAGACTTGATGTTTGGAAGTCCACGTCTCTCTGCCTCAGCCACCCACTCATCTGAGTATCCGTTTCCGTTGAATACGATTCTCTGGTGCTCTACTGCGTAATCCTTGATGAGATCATGTACAGCGAGGTCAAAGTTGTCTGCCTTCTCAAGTATATCACAAGCGTCTGAGAATGCCTCAGCAACGATTGTGTTGAGCACGATGTTGGCCTGTGCAACAGAATCCTGTGAACCAACCATACGGAACTCGAACTTGTTTCCTGTGAATGCGAATGGTGATGTACGGTTACGGTCTGTAGCATCCTTCATGAAATCAGGAATTGTCTTAACACCTGTCTCAAGCTTCTCACCCTTTAAGCTGTGTGTAGCTGTACCTGTTGCGATAAGCTGGTTCAATACGTCTCCGAGCTGGTCTCCAAGATAAATAGAAAGGATTGCAGGTGGTGCCTCGTTGGCTCCAAGTCTGTGATCGTTTCCTACATCTGCTGCTGCCGCACGAAGAAGTGCTGCATGCTCGTCGATTGCCTTTAACATACATGTGAGTACAAGTAAGAACTGTACATTGTCATGTGGTGTCTTACCAGGCTCAAGCATGTTGATACCATCATCTGTTGTGATTGACCAGTTGTCATGCTTTCCTGAACCGTTAACTCCTGCGAATGGCTTCTCATGAAGTAAGCACTGGAGTCCGTGACGGCCTGCCACCTTCTTGAGTGTCTCCATGATAAGCTGGTTGTGGTCAACAGCTACGTTGCACTCAGCATAGATAGGTGCAAGCTCGTGCTGTGCAGGCGCTACCTCGTTGTGCTGTGTCTTAGCTGAAACACCAAGCTTCCAGAGCTCCTTGTTTACATCTCTCATGTAAGCTGCGATTCTCTCACGGATAGCTCCGAAATAATGATCATCCATCTCCTGTCCCTTTGGAGGCATAGCTCCGAAAAGTGTACGTCCTGTGAAGATGAGATCCTTTCTCTGTAAATACTTCTCACGGTCTACGATGAAGTACTCCTGCTCAGGTCCGACTGAAGGTGTAACCTTCTTTGATGTTGTATTTCCGAATAATCTAAGAAGTCTCAGTGCCTGATCGTTGATTGCTTCCATTGATCTAAGAAGAGGTGTCTTCTGATCAAGAGCCTCGCCTGTATATGAACAGAAGGCTGTTGGAATGCAAAGTGTTGCGCCTGCTGCATCCTGTCTTACAAATGCAGGTGATGTACAATCCCAGGCTGTATATCCTCTTGCCTCAAATGTAGCACGAAGACCACCTGATGGGAAAGATGAAGCATCCGGCTCACCCTTTATTAACTCTTTTCCTGAAAAGCTCATAAGTACTTTTCCGTTTGGCATTGGAGAAGTGATAAATGAATCATGCTTCTCAGCAGTAACGCCTGTAAGTGGCTGGAACCAATGTGTATAGTGTGTTGCACCCTTCTCAATGGCCCATTCCTTCATCTCGTGTGCGATAACATCAGCAGTCTCGAGATCAAGCTCCTTTCCTTCGTCCATAACCTCATGGAGCTTCTTGTAAACCTTCTTTGGAAGACGCTCCTGCATAACTGCATCGTTAAATACGTTCTCTCCAAAGATGTCTGCTACGTTGAAATATTCCTGTTCGCTCATATCTTACATCCTTTCTGTTCATCAATCCCCTTGAGTGAATTGTTATTTTCAAATAATGTTTAAACAGCTGCACAACATATAAACTCAAATATTCTTGTTTTATGCCGGACTTCTTAGTTTATTAAAAAAGAGGGCACTCCATCTATGGTGGAACGCCCTCGTTCATTTCGCTTAACATTATTTCTGAAATTAAGATACTCCTTTGAGTATCAAAAATCAAGTGTTTATGTTAAAAAAGTTAAGTTTTATAAAATTTTACTACAAGATATAAATATTTTGTAAAGTAGTATGTGCAAAAATACTAAATTGCAATAATATTATTCAGCCTTTCCAACTGATCCGAAAAGCTCCATCTTCTCCTTAACTGTTGCCTTGATTGCCTCAGCACCTGGAGCAAGAAGCTTACGAGGGTCAAATCCCTTGCCCTCAAGATCCTTTCCGGCCTCGATGTATTTACGTGTTGCATCTGCGAATGAAAGCTGGCACTCTGTGTTAACGTTGATCTTAGATACTCCAAGGTCGATTGCTTTCTTGATCATGTCAGCCGGGATTCCTGTACCACCGTGAAGTACTAATGGCATAACACCAGTCTTCTGCTGGATAGCGTCAAGAGTCTCAAAGCTGAGTCCCTGCCAGTTTGCAGGATATTTTCCGTGGATGTTTCCGATTCCTGCTGCAAGCATATCTACACCAAGATCAGCAACTCTCTTGCACTCATCTGGATCTGCGCACTCGCCCATTCCAACAACTCCGTCTTCCTCGCCACCGATTGAACCAACTTCAGCCTCGATAGACATGCCCATTGCATGAGCAACTGCTACTAACTCTTTTGTCTTTGCAACGTTCTCATCGATTGGATAATGAGATCCGTCGAACATGATTGATGTGAAGCCGGCCTTGATGCACTTGTAGCATCCTTCGTATGTGCCGTGATCAAGGTGAAGTGCTACAGGTACTGTGATACCGAGCTCGTCATGCATAGCCTTAACCATTGCTGCTACTGTACCGAAGCCTGTCATGTACTTTCCGGCACCCTCAGATACACCAAGGATTACAGGGCTCTTAAGCTCCTCTGCTGTTAAAAGTACTGATTTTGTCCACTCAAGGTTGTTGATGTTGAACTGACCTACTGCGTAATGTCCTTCTTTTGCTTTCTTAAGCATTTCTGTTGCAGATACTAACATATTTTTTCCTCCTGTTAATTAAAAGCTAATGTTATTATATTACATAACCTTATAAAAATAAAGTTAAATTTTTAACACAATCAGACAAAAAATTGTGTACTATTACTATTTTATGTCCTATTTTGTATTTATCAGCACATAATGGTAATCTGTTTGTTCAGATCAGTGATGGTCAGATCCGTGTGGCTGCCACCAAACTCTCCGTCGAGTGTCCACGGTACCTCCTCCTCACTCTCCACATGCAGCTCACTGGTCTTGAAGGAGTAGATGAGCTCATTGTCATTTTCACGGTTTGCCAGTCCCGCAAGTATCTTGTTGAGCTCGATTGGGTTTTTGGGATTCTTGATGAGTGTCACCTCAAAAAGGCCGTCATCAAGCAGTACGTCAGGACCTGATATGCCCTTGAAGCCTCCTACCGAAAGTGAGTTGGTCACCATTCCATATATAAACTCATCCTCTATTATCTCACCGTCATGGCTCACCTTCATCCTGTACGATGTGATATCCATCAGGTGCTTTGCACCCTCTAAAATATATGCGGCATGTCCCAGTATATTTTTCATCTGCTGCGAGGTCTGGTAGGATACCTCTGTAAAAAGGCCAAAGGCTGCGACATATACGAAGGTATCTCCGTTGAAGCCTCCCACATCACACGGGAATGGAGTACCGTTTACGGCAACTCTTGCGGCCTCCTCCATATTTTTTGGTATGCCGAGAGAGTTTGCAAAGTCATTGGTGCTGCCCGCAGGGATGTATCCTATCGGTACATTTACATCGCTTTGCTCCATGCCGGTCACTACCTCGTCGAGTGTACCGTCTCCGCCGCTGCACACTACAAGGTCATACTTCTTAGCATTTTTCCTGACCTTTTTTATGGCATCCCCCTGACACTGTGTAGGATAAATGGTGATTTTGTATCCGGCCTTTGTCATGATGTCCACGATATTTACCAGGTGCTCCTTTATGAGTCCCTTGCCTGATTTGGGATTAAATACAAATAAAAGCTTTTTCTTCATCTATCTCAGTTCCTCCGCAATCGCCGATAATTTTCTAAGCCTGTGGTTGACTCCCGATTTACCCATTGGCGGATCCAGATATCCTCCGAGCTCCTTTAGCGGTGCATCCGGATATTCAAGCCGAAGCAGCGCCATCTCCCGAAGCTGCGCCGGTAAATCATCGAGTCCTCTCATTTTCTGTATCAGTCTGATATCCTCTATCTGCTTTACTGCCGCATTCACAGTCTTGCTGATGTTTGCGGTTTCGCAGTTTACTTTACGGTTTACACTGTTGCGCATTTCCTTTAATATGCGCACATTTTCCAGCTTCATGAGTGACACATACGCCTCCATGATGTTGAGACTGTCCACGATGTGGGCGCCCTCCTTTATGTACACTACATAGTGCCCCTTGCGCTCTACTATCTTGGCATCCGTATCAAAGCCGCACAAGAGCTCCTGAAGCTGCTTTGCCTGCTCTTTCGTATGACACACTATCTCAAAATGGTACGCTTTGTTGGGGTCGCTTATCGAGCCTGCTGCCATGAAGGCTCCCCTGATAAAGGCTCTCTTGCAGCATGTCTGCATAAGAAGCAGTCCGTCTGCGGTCTGTCTGTTTACAGGCTGTGCCGTGATTTTAAGCGCTGCAAGTATCTTTCCGGTATCCTGCTCATCCAGCGCCTTTGTGGTATCTGTGCCAAAGGCACGCTTCATAAGTGTGGCATATTTATTTAAAAGCAGCAGGTTTTCGGTGTCGAGCTCAAGTCCATTTGTTTTTTCATTGATACGGCCCGAAAGCTCTATGATGCCTGCAAGCTCAGCGAGCTGACAGTGCCTGCTCTTTGATATCTGCTTTGCCAGCTCTTCCTTTACATCACTGGAAAATGACATGTTATTTACCTCTCAATGCATCCTTTCCTATGTCGCGATGCTCTATCTTAAGTCCATAGTCATTACAGCCGCTAAGCCTCTTGTACAGCTCGTTTGCAAGCGTTACCGAGCGGTGCTTGCCTCCGGTGCAGCCTATAGATATAACAAGCTGGTTCTTGCCCTCAGAGATATAGTTTGGAATGAGAAACTTTATCATATCATCAAGCTTGTCGATAAACTCATTTGCCTCCGGAAACTGCATGACATAGTCCTGTATCTCCTTATCATTGCCGGTTTTCGCGCGTAGTCCGTCCACATAATAGGGATTTGGCAGAAACCTCACATCCATGACTATATCAGAGTCTGACGGTATGCCATACTTGAAGCCGAAGGACAGTATCGTAATAAACAGATTTTTGTAATCCTCATTCTGCACAAATATCTTTTCCAGCTCAATTTTAAGCTCCCTTGTGAGAAGCTGGCTTGTGTCTATAATATAGTCAGCATTGTCCTTTAAATACTGCAGCTTTTCCCTCTCAAGCACGATGCCCTTATTGATGCGCTCACTGCCTGCGAGAGGATGGTTTCGCCTCGTCTCCTTGTATCGCTTTACAAGCACCTCATCCTCAGCATCGAGGAAAAGTATCTCATACGGAAAATTTTTCTGCCTTAGCTGCTCGAGCGTCTGTGGAATCTCATCAATTCCTGAACCGTTTCGCACATCTATGCCGACTGCCACCTTGGACACATCACTGTGGAAGGTATTTGAAAAGTCTATGAGCTTATCTAATAGCTGTATAGGCAGATTGTCTATACAGAAATATCCCATATCCTCCATCATTTTCATTGCTGTGCTTTTTCCGGCACCTGACATGCCCGTCACTATTACAAATTTCACTAGAATTCTCCAATCATCTTAACTTCCGGTTCGAGCTTTACTCCAAACTGCTTTAAAACTGTTTCCTGCACGTCTTTTATGAGTGTCAGGACATCCGCTGCAGTGGCTTCGCCCTTATTGACTACAAAGCCGCAGTGCTTCTCCGACACCTGTGCATCTCCCACGCTGTAACCTCGAAGGCCTGCATCCATGATAAGCTTCCCTGCAAAATATCCCTCCGGTCTCTTAAAGGTGCTGCCTGCACTTGGGTACTCAAGTGGCTGCTTCTCCACTCTCTTTGTGCGAAGCTCTGCCATATATGACTTTATCTCATCCTTAGGCTTTGGTGTGAGCCTGAATCTGGCTGACAGCACTATATAGCCCTTTTCCGGGACTATACTGTGCCTGTAGGATAAGTCAAGCTCATCCCTTGTGACAGTCTTTAGCTCGCCATCTTCTGTGAGCACTGTGGCATCGATTAGGACATCCTTTATCTCTCCGCCGTAGGCTCCTGCGTTCATGACTACCGCTCCGCCAACACTTCCCGGGATGCCCGATGCAAACTCAAGACCTGAAAGCGATGCCTCCGCTGCCTTTGCCGCCACTGCTGCAAGGATAGCCCCGGCGCCGGCTGTGATGATATGACCGTTGTCTTGTGCTGTGAGGTCCTGCGCTGTGCTTTGCTGCGCCACAGCTTCTGTCACCTCAATTTCGGACAGTCCTTTTCCAATACCAATTACAAGGCCTCTGATGCCCTTATCTCCTACCAGCAGATTGCTTCCGTTTCCTATCACTGTAACCGGCATATCACATGCCTTAGCTATCTCTATAAGCTTTGAAATCCGGCTCATATCAGGCTCTGCATAGTAATCTGCCGGGCCTCCTATGCGGAAGGTCGTGTGTTTTTTCATCGGCTCATCCTGCAGGAGACCAAGCTGCGGCAATTGTTCTGTTACACTTTTTACAAATGTCTGATTCATCTTATATTCCTTTAGCCTATGCTTCCTTCAAAAATGCAATGTAGCCTCTGAATGCCTCATATAAATCGACCTTGCTGATGATTTCCCATGGCGCATGCATGTTGAGCACCGGCACACCGCTGTCAATAACATTCATGTCATAGTTTGCGAGGATATATGCGATTGTTCCGCCGCCTCCCTCGTCTACCTTTCCAAGCTCCGCTGTCTGGAATGAAACATCTGCTGTATCCATGATATTTCTAAGCCTTGCAACATACTCTGCGTTGGCATCGTTTGAGCCTGATTTGCCTCTGGCGCCTGTATATTTGTTGAATACAAGGCCCTTTCCGAAGTATGCCGAGTTCTTCTTTTCCATAACCGATGGATAGTTCGGGTCAAAGGCTGCTGATACGTCTGATGAGAGTACCTTTGAGTTTTTCAGTGCACGTCTGACTGCAAGCTCGCTATAGTCTCCTGCCAGGTTCATCACCTCTGCCACACAGTTTTCGAAAAAGCGTGACTGCATGCCGCTGGCTCCCACAGAGCCGATTTCCTCTTTGTCCACGAGCAGGCATACACTTGTATATTCCGGTGCGCCCTCTATCTCAAGCATAGCTCTGTATGAAGGATATGCGCACACTCTGTCGTCGTGGCCGTAACCCATGATCATACTTCTGTCAAGTCCGTAGTCTCTTGCCTCTCCGGCAGGTACAACCTCTATCTCTGCTGAAAGGAAATCATCCTCGTCCACACCGTACTCCTGTGAAAGTATTGTGAGGATATTGGCCTTTACTCTCTCCTTGATATCCTTGTCGTCCTCGTCCTTTTCTGGTCCCGGTATGCTTCCGATCAGCACATCAAGGCTCTCGCCCTTTATGACCTCTGAGGCCTTCTTGCCCATCTGCTCGCCTGACAGATGAATAAGCAGATCACTCACACCCACTACAGGATCATTTGGCTTGTCTCCGATATTGACTGTCACTGTGCTGCCATCCTTTTTACAGATGACTCCGTGAAGTGAAAGCGGCAGTGTAACCCACTGATATTTCTTGATGCCGCCATAATAATGTGTATCGAAAAGTGCCATGTCTGTGTCCTCGTATAAAGGCACCTGCTTTAAGTCCATTCTAGGTGAATCAATGTGGGCTCCAAGGATATTCATACCCTTCTCAAGAGACTTACTGCCCACGATAAACAGTGCCAGTCCCTTTCCCATATTGTTTGCTATTATCTTATCTCCTGCCTTTACGCTCTTTCCTGTCTCGATGAGCTCATCAAGGTCCACAAAGCCGTGTCCTGTGGCGTCAGCATAAACTGCTGCCGTGCACTCGCGCTCTGTCTTGCAGCCGGATATAAACCTTCTGTAATCCTCTGCAAATGCAAATAATTTTTCTCTTTCAGGTCCCTGTGGATATTTCTCCCAGGCGTTTTTCTTTTCTATTGCCATGATTTATTATACCTCCGAATTTTTTGTAAGATTTTCCTGGACGCGGCGATACAGCTCCTGAGCTGCATTGTAGCCCATCTTCTTTTGTCTGTGATTGACTGCTGCTGTCTCTACGATGACCGCCAGATTACGTCCCGGTCTGATTGGCAGTGAATGACACACTACCTTGTTGCCGAGATACTCGGCATATTCTTCCTCGAGGCCGAGTCTGTCGTAATCTGCCTCCTTTTTCCAGTCCTCGAGCTTGATTACGAGATCTATCTGCTGTTTTTCCTTTACACACTCTACTCCGTAAAGTGTCTTGACATCAATGATTCCGATGCCTCGAAGCTCTATAAAGTGTCTGGTTATCTCAGGCGATGTGCCCATGAGCGTATGCTCGTTGATCTTTCTGATTTCCACCACATCATCCGTCACGAGACGATGGCCTCGTCTGATGAGCTCGAGTGCGGCCTCACTCTTTCCTATACCGCTCTCACCTGTGATCATAACTCCCTCACCGTATACATCTACCAGCACGCCGTGCACTGTGATGCATGGTGCGAGCTGCTCACCAAGACAATATATGAGCTCAGCCATAAAGCTTGATGTGGAACGGCCTGTTGACAGCACCGGAATACCGTGCTCTCTGGCCTCTTCCATAAATATCTCATCCGGCTGTAAATCTCTGCAGAAGATGATACATGGTATATCAAACTCCATGAAGCGGCTATAGCGCTCTTTTTTCTCGCTGTCGCTCATCTTCTCTATATAAGTATACTCTACATTTCCGATAATCTGTATTCGTCTCTCCTCAAAATGCTCAAAATATCCTGAGAGCTGAAGCGCCGGTCTGTTGACGTCCGAGCACTCTATCGTCCTCTCCTTTAGGTTCATCTCTTTTGTGAGATTGTTGAGATCGAGCAATTCTGCTACCTTTGCAACTGATACTGAGTGTAATGCATTCATTCGCGGTCCCCCTTGATGTATATTTGTTTTTTAGTATACCACAGATTAGCTCCAAAATCTACGTGGCAGAGTTGAAAAATGCATACACTGCCTGTGCTGCTTTCTCGTTCATGGTCTCTGTCTGCATAAGGTCTTCGACATCTGCTTCCTTTATCTTCTCTAGCGACTGGTAGCGGCGCATGAGCGCCTTTCTGCGTGCCGGCCCTATGCCTTCAATATCATCAAGCACCGAATGTACCTGACTCTTTGAGCGTAGTGACCTATGAAACTCTATTGCAAAGCGGTGTGCCTCATCCTGTATTCTCGTGATGAGCTTGAAGCCTTCACCGTGGCGGTCGATAGGTATCTCCACATTGTTGTAATAAAGACCTCTCGTGCGGTGAAAATCATCCTTCACCATGCCACACACAGGTATGTCGAGTCCAAGCTCGGAAAGCACCTGAAGACATATATTTACCTGACCTCTTCCACCATCCATCATTATAATATCCGGAAAACGGTTGAAGCTGCCTATTTCCTGTGGAGAGCCATCTTTTTCAAGCTGCTTCTGTTCTTCCATGCCATGTGTAAAGCGGCGTGTGAGCACCTCGTGCATTGACGCATAATCATCAGGTCCTGTAACTGTGCGAAGCTTAAACTTTCTGTAATCGCTCTTTTTAGGCTTGCCCTTCTCATACACTATCATGGAGCCGACGGTCTCAAAGCCGTTGATATTTGAAATATCATAGGCCTCCATACGGTTTAAGCCGTGTAAGCCCAAAAGTCCCTCGATTTCCTTTACAGCTCCTATTGTGCGCCCCTCTTCTCTCTTTATCCGTTCCTTATCCTGGCTGAGCACTAAGAGTGCGTTCTTGTAGGCAAGCTCAACAAGCTTTTCCTTCATGCCCTTCTGCGGCACTTTTATATTCACCCGCCTGCCTCGCTTTTCGCTGAGCCACTGCTCCAAAACAGCCATATCCTCTATCTCGCTCTGCAGCATGACCTCGCGCGGTATAAAAGGTGTTCCGGAATAAAACTGCTTCACAAAGTTATTTAACACATCATCCGCAGCCTCCTCGCTTCCGACCCTCACATGGAAATGGTCTCTGCCTATCAGCTTTCCGTTTCTTATGAAAAATACCTGCACCACTGCATCAGTATCGTCATTTGCAAGTGCTATGATATCCTTATCCTCGCCGTCGGCATTTGTTATCTTCTGCTTCTGTGCTACCTGTTTCACACTATTTATCAGATCCCTGTATTCAGCCGCCTTCTCAAACTCCATGCTCTCTGAGGCCTTTAGCATTTTATCGCTAAGAGCCTTTAATGTCTGCTCGTAGTCGCCGTTTAAGAAATCTATAGCGCCCTTTACAGATATGGCATACTCTTCCTTCGTCACATACCCCTGACATGGTGCATTGCACTGGTGTATATGATAGTTGAGGCACGGCCGGTCTGCTCCTATATCACGCGGCAGCCTGCGGTTGCAGGTGCGAAGCTTATAGATTTTGTTTATCAGATCTATTGAGCTTTTCACCGCAGAGGCACTCGTATACGGACCAAAGTAACGGGATTTGTCCTTTTTCATCTGACGCGAAAACAGCACCCTCGGATAGTCCTCTCCCAGTGTCACCTTGATGTACGGATATGTCTTGTCATCACGAAGCATAGTATTGTACTTTGGTGTATGCTCCTTTATCAGATTGCACTCCAAAACAAGGGCCTCAAGTTCAGAGTCGGTAACTATATACTCAAAATGATCTATATGCTCTACCATCTGTTTTTTCTTGATGCCCTCATTGTGGCTCGCCTGAAAGTACTGATGTACTCGCTTCGTCAGGCTTTTGGCTTTGCCAATATATATGATTACATCATCCTTGTCATGCATAATATAAACTCCCGGGGCATCCGGGAGTTTTTTTAATTCTTCTTTGATATCAAATGTTTTTTCCATATTCGCTCTTTTAGGTTGTGAGGTTGCCGGCATGGCACACAGTGTATTCCTCAGGAAAATATGAAGTCAGCCGCGGGGTTTCTCTCCGTTTGGTTTTCTTTGTTTGTAAGGCTTTTTCGTCCCTTTTCTTGCCCGGAAGCCCGCGGCAGTTCATATTTTCCTTCTGAACACACTGTGTACCCTCCGGCTTTTTTCAGTTTATGTGTGCGAAACTCTTTTCTACTGCGCTTTTTTTTACGCTCTTTCGCTGCGCGAAAATTGCCCTATAAGGTACTAATTATTTGATGTATCATCCGGCGCTGTATATTCAGAAGATTCATTTGTATCTGCAGGTTGGTCTGTGGCGTTACGGAGGAGCGGATCTGCTGCTGATGTCTCATCATTCTGTGCGGCCTCCTGCTCTTTGTTCTCCTCGTCCGGATCTGGGAGTCCCTTCATATCGCGGAACATCTTCATGAATTCCTTACCTGTGATTGTTTCCTTCTCGTAGAGATAATCTGATATACTGTCGAGGATTTCTCTGTTTTCATCGAGGAGCTTCATGGCCTCTGCGTAGCTGCTGTTGATGATTGAGAGTACCTCATCATCTATCTGCGATGCTGTATTCTCTCCGCAGATTAATCCTGCTCCGCCCTCTAAGTACTGGTTTTGTACTGTTGCAAGGCACATCATGCCAAATTTATCTGACATTCCGTACATAGTTACCATGGCACGGGCTATCTTTGTGGCATTTTCTATATCATTTGCGGCTCCGCTTGTGACTGAGTTAAATACCAGCACCTCTGCTGCACGACCTGCCATATATGTTGTGATTTTGGCGAGAAGTTCATCCTTTGTCTCAAGGTATTTCTCCTCTTCAGGTGTCTGGAGTGTATATCCGAGTGCTCCCATGGTACGTGGTACGATTGTGATTTTCTGTACAGGCTCTGTATTTTTCTGCAGGGCTGATACAAGTGCGTGTCCAACCTCATGGTATGAGACGATTTTTCTCTCTTTATCACTCATGACACGATCCTTCTTTTCCTTGCCGCCGACTGCTACAAGCTCGAAGGCCTCAAAGAGATCTGACTGGTTTACAAGCTGTCTGCCGTTTTTGACTGCATTGATGGCAGCCTCATTAATCATGTTTGCAAGATCTGAGCCAACAAGTCCTGCTGTTGCAAGTGCCAGTGCATCGAGGTCTACCGACTCATCCATCTTGACATCCTTTGAGTGTACCTTTAAGGTCTCCAGACGCCCCTTTAAGTCAGGCTTGTCAACAATGATTCTTCTGTCAAAACGTCCCGGACGAAGAAGCGCCTTATCAAGCACCTCAGGGCGGTTAGTTGCTGCTAATATAAGTAATCCCTTTGATGTATCAAAGCCATCCATCTCTGCAAGGAGCTGGTTTAGTGTCTGCTCACGCTCGTCATTGCCACCGCCGTATCTGCTGTCACGGCTCTTTCCTATTGCATCTATCTCATCGATAAAGATAATACATGGTGCCATCTTTTGTGCTTCCTTGAACAAATCACGCACTCTCGAAGCTCCGACTCCGACAAACATCTCCACAAAGTCTGAACCTGCAAGTGAGAAAAATGGTACTCCTGCCTCTCCTGCTACTGCCTTGGCAAGGAGTGTCTTACCTGTTCCCGGAGGTCCCACGAGAAGCGCACCCTTAGGCAGCTTTGCTCCGATATCTGTATATCTCTTAGGATTGTGAAGGAAATCAACAACCTCCTGGAGAGATTCCTTGGCTTCATCCTGTCCCGCAACATCCTTGAAGGTGACACCTGTGGACTTCTCCACATATACCTTGGCAGTCGATTTGCCGACTCCCATTCCCATGCTGCCGCCCATCTTCTTTGAAACAAATGCTAAAAGCACCCACAGCAGAATAAGCGGAACTATAAAGCTTAATATATTAAAAATCCATGTAGATGTATTATCAGGTATCGCTGCCTTTATCTCAATAGACTTGCCCTCTGAGGTCTTTGCTTTTTTGAGTGTCGGCACAAGCTCATCATCAGCCACACGGCCTGTGTAATATGTGATGTCATAATTCTTGTGTCCGTCATCCACAAGCTTGTAGTCTATCTCGTAGGAATCAAACTCCACGCTCTTGACATTACCCTTGTCGAGCTGTTTTATGAAATCACTGTATGACTTTTCCTGTGTGCTGGCATGCGATATGCTGTTTGATATAAGTGCATACACAAACAATGCCACGAGTGTCAGCAGGATAAATGCCATGATCCCTTGTCCGCCACGGTTGTTTCTGCCACCGTTTCCACCAGATCTGTTACCGCCGTTATTTCCGTTTCCACCGGACCCATTATTGCCCGGGCCATTGTTGTAATTATAGTTATTAGGTCCCTGATTATCCATATTTTCTCCGTTCTTTTCTTATTTATTACAAGCTTCAAGGCAATTTTGACCTGTAATTTTTATAGTCATTCCCATGAAACCCTATCCCCGAAAAATATCATTACAGACTTCTTATTTTCCGAGGAACATATTGTATATGAAACTGTCTCCTCACAATATATAAAGTGTGAAGCTTCACTTTATTATAAGAAAAAGTGCGGTCAAAATCAACCGCACTTTCTAAATATTGTATTAAATATAACGAAAAATTATCTGTTCACCTTGTTTGCCGCCTCTATGAAGCCATGGAAAAGCGGATGTGGACGGTTCGGACGTGACTTAAGCTCAGGATGTGCCTGTGTGGCGATAAACCACGGATGCTCCGGAATCTCAATCATCTCCACGATTCTGCCATCAGGTGATGTACCACAAAGCTTCATGCCATGCTCTGTGAGAGCTGTTCTGTAGTCATTGTTGACCTCATAACGATGACGATGACGCTCGCTTATATTCTCTGTACCGTATACCTGGTATGCCTTTGATGTCTTGTCGAGTACACATGGATAAGAGCCAAGTCTAAGTGTACCTCCGATATCCTCTATCCCGTTCTGGTCAGGCATAAGTGCAATAACCGGATGAGTAGTGTTTGGATCAAGCTCTATACTGTGTGCGTCATGGAACATACATACGTGGCGCGCATACTCGATGATTGCCACCTGCATTCCAAGGCAGAGTCCCAGATATGGGATATTGTTTTCCCTGGCATACTTAGCTGCAGCAATCATGCCCTCAACACCACGGTCTCCAAAGCCTCCCGGAACGATAATTCCCTGAATACCCTTGAATACCTCTGCTGCATTGTCATCATTAAGCTCCTCTGAGTCAACCCACTTTATATCAACTGTGGTATGCTCAGGAATACCGCCATGCTTCAATGCCTCAACAACTGAAATGTATGCATCGTGAAGTGCTGTATATTTTCCGACAAGTGCAATCTTGACCTCTTTATCAGGATGACGGAGATCCTCAACCATCTGCTTCCAGTCTGCAAGATCCGGCTCAGGACAGTCGAGATTCAAGCACTCGCATGCAACCTTTGCAAGATTCTCCTGCTCCATGGCAAGTGGTGCCTCATAGAGATACTCCACATCAAGGTTCTGTAATACATGTGAATTCGGTACATTACAAAACAGCGCAATCTTGTCCTTAAGATTCTGGTCAAGCTCATGCTCTGAACGGCATACAATGATATCCGGCTGGATTCCCATGCCCTGAAGCTCCTTTACGCTGGCCTGTGTAGGCTTTGTCTTGAGCTCTCCTGACGCCTTGATGTATGGAATCAGTGTCACATGACACAGGATGGCATTGTCGTGTCCCACCTCATGCTGGAACTGTCTGATTGCCTCGAGGAACGGCTGACTCTCGATATCGCCGACTGTACCGCCCACCTCGATGATTGCGATTGTGGTATCCTCAGATGTGAAATCCCTGTAGAATCTGCTCTTTATCTCATTGGTGATATGAGGGATAACCTGTACTGTTCCTCCGCCGTAGTCACCACGACGTTCTTTCTGTAATACTGACCAGTATACCTTTCCTGTGGTAACGTTTGAGTTCTTTGTCAGGCTCTCATCAATAAAACGCTCATAGTGTCCCAGGTCAAGATCTGTCTCAGCTCCATCGTCTGTTACAAACACCTCTCCGTGCTGAATAGGGTTCATGGTACCCGGATCAATATTAATGTATGGATCGAACTTCTGCATTGTCACCTTGTATCCACGAGCTTTTAAAAGACGTCCAAGAGACGCTGCGGTAATTCCTTTTCCAAGACCGGAAACAACTCCACCGGTGACGAACACGTATTTTACAGGCATAATTTTCCTCCTTATCAATATGCTTTGTATATTTGTAAATTCTTAATTTTTAAAATAACCAACTTATTATACAGCCTTAAATTGATTAATGCAATTTATTTTTTTATTATATTTATTATATTTTGTTATAATGCTTCACATCTGGTGACGGACAACCCTGTATTCATCGCCTGAGCGGTAAAACGGACAGCGCTTATAGCTGCTTTGGACAAATCTCGCCATATCATCCTCGTCCATATTTACCGAGCAATAATACTCCTCATCATCCTCATCATATTCATTGTATGCACAAAAATCGCAGCATGTCTCCATTATCTTATCCTTCCATCACTTTTAATATGTATGCTGAAAATCTACTTAAACTGATTGACAGTCTCGTCATATTTGTAATCAATCTGTGCAAGCTTATCGCAAAGCTCTTTCTCATCAATATCATATGCTGCCGCAAGCTCCTTCAATCCTGAATAATTGTCCCGAAGCTGTGTGTTTACAAAGCTAAGCAGCATAACCGGATCCTTTGGTAATGCCATAATCTGCTCCTTATAATTCTATGTAATTTTATAATTCTATGTTATCTTATTATCATAATCATAGCAATTAATTTTCAAATACCTGCTTTATGCTGTCATAGTGCAGGAACACACCCTGCGCAGCAAGCTCTTTTATTTCATCGAGTGTGGCAATTTTAAACCCAAGTGCCTCCTCTGTCTGAATCTGTACGTCAGACTCCTTGAAATCAAGCTCAAAGCGGTAAACATCCACGAAATAGTTGTCACCCTCGCCCGGATTTTCTCTGTGATAGGTATAGGCAAGCCCTCCCGAACACTGTGATACATCAAGGCCTACCTCCTCCTTCACCTCTCTGCAGACTGCGGTAAATGAGCTCTCCCCTGCCTGTGCAGCTCCTCCTGAAACCTCCCACCAGCCCGGTGCCCATGCCTTTGTCATGACACGCTGTGTGATAAGGAATCTGCCATCTGGTCTGTGAATCACGCCAAGCACTGAAAGATGATACTCTCCATCCTTAAGTATCCAGTCGTTTTTTTTCATTGTACGGCCTGTCGGCTTTTTATCCTTATCGTATATATCCCAAAATTCCATTTGAAGCTTCCTTTCTCTAAGTGGGTCTTTAATGATATCATATCATATCCTGCGCAGAAAAGCCAGCAAGTTGTTTACGCAGCTTTTTGCTTTCCGGCAGATAATATTCCATCAGCGACCAGAACCTGGCATTATGACTTGGTTCAAGCAGATGTGTAAGCTCGTGAACCACCACATACTCTGCGCACTCCGACGGCACCTTAGCCAGCAGAAGGTTGAAATTCAGATGATGTGACTTCACGTTGCACGATCCCCACCTTGTCTTCATCTTCTTTATCGTAAAGCCGGCTGACTTAACTCCCATAACCGGCTCCCATTTGTCGATAAACCTCTGCAGCTGCATCTTAAGCCGCCGACGCATCTCCCTCTCCATGAAGGGTGCCATAACCGGCTCCTGCTCCTTAAGCTGCCTTACATTAAGCATTTCCCGTGTGGTTTGCTCAATCCAGTCTGATTTGCTCTCCACAAATTTCCTGATTTCTGTATCACTCATGCCATAAGGGGCACTCACTGATAGTGTGCCATCTGTGTCCTTCACACGAAGATACATGTTTTTTATTTTTTTCCTAGTTACTTCTATTGTATATCTGTTGTTTATATATATGTTATTTGTACATTTTTTATTTGCATATGCGTTATTCATATTTTCCAGTTTCACACCGTTCCTCTCACGTAATCCGCTCCACGTAAATCCATTTTACAATCTCCGTGCATTTTTGTATACTATAAAATAAAGTTACTATTCAGAACCACTGATAACAAGAAAAGCTGATGCGTCACGCTTGCATGTAAGCAGCAGATTTTCTTGTTATCAATGTGGCTCGAATAGAGCCACCCCACACATATGAGCAAAATTAGCTGCGTAGCAGTGGCGCTAAACGTCCGGTGGACGTTTAGCGCGGACCGAAACGGAGTGTAGACAAAGCACGAGTATCGTGCGGTTTTGCGAATGTGCGTGGGGGGTGGTTCTGAATAGTTACAAAACAAATATAAGGAGGCTCATATGACAAAAGAAAAATTAGCCATTGAAGTAATAAAAAGACTAAAAACCGCATATCCCCGCACCGATTGCACTCTTGAGTACGACGAGGCATGGAAGCTCCTCGTATCAGTCAGGCTCGCAGCCCAGTGCACTGATGCCCGCGTAAATGTAGTCGTGGTGGATTTGTTCAAAAAATATCCTTCAATCGAGGCTCTCGCTGATGCTGATGTTTCCGACATAGAAGAAATTGTACGTCCATGCGGCCTGGGAAAGAGTAAGGCACGTGATATAAGTGCCTGCATGAGAATGCTTCGCGATAATTTTGGCGGTCTTGTGCCTGACAATATGACCGATCTGCTGAAGCTGCCGGGAGTCGGCAGAAAGAGTGCCAACCTGATTATGGGTGATGTGTACGGCAAGCCTGCCATCGTCACCGACACACACTGCATACGCCTTTGCAACCGTATAGGACTTGTAGATGGAATAAAAGACCCGAAAAAAGTGGAGATGGAGCTTTGGAAAATCATCCCACCCGAGGAGAGCAATGACTTCTGCCACAGGCTGGTTGATCATGGACGCGCCGTATGCACTGCCCGAACCACACCGCACTGTGACATGTGTGTGCTGAACGATATATGTGGAAGCGTTATGCATAACTAAAGCAGTAAGGCTGCGGCTCCGCAGCCTGCATGCAAAACGTGAGAAAGGACCGCGATGTTACACGCGGTAACAACGCGATCCTTTCTCGAGGAGTTTAGTTATGAAAATGTTTATTAATAAAAAGGGAATAATGTAAAAGGTTTTGTTCCTCTTACAAGAACAAGTATATGTGGTAATTATGTCCTAACAATGTACATTTTAGAAATATTTTATTAAAAAAGTCGTGATTATTTTATACTTTTTTTAGATTTGTAATATTCTGTAAATAACAACTAAATTTTTTTGTTAAAAAGCGTCTTACAGAGCTGTATTTTATCTTCGTGGCTCTGACCGGTCAGGCTGTTTTGAAAATCCACAATACCTGCAGCGGTGCTGTCTGTCAGCAGACCTTTTTCTGCGAGACGTCTTTTCATCTCACGCGCTGTACCGTTTCCTCCATCGAACACACGCACCCTATCTCCAAGCACCTCCTGTATCATTTTTCTGACAAACGGATAATGTGTGCATCCCAGCACAACCGCATCTATCTCATTATGCGAATATGAATACAAAAGTTCCTCGAGATACTGTCTCACATCATCACCGTACAAGTCACCTCTCTCAACGAAATTCATAAGCCCCGGACAAGGCAATGGAATAATCTCACCCAAGTGTCTGTATCTGTCCATAAGCTTTTTAAGTTTTTCCTCCCTGATAGTCATAGGTGTAGCCATCACAAGCACTCTCGGATTTTCCATAAAAAGCATCGCAGGCTTGACTGCAGGCTCTATCCCTACGATAGGAACATCGGGATATTGCTCTCTTAATATACGCACTGCCGCGCTGGTGGCTGTATTGCATGCGACAACAAGCCCCTTTGCATGCTGATTTAAAATCAGCTCCTTTGCATGCTCACAGGTCAAAGCTCGCACCTGCTCAAGTGTTTTGGTACCATAAGGCGCATTTGCTGAATCACCGTAATATATAAAATCTTCGTTAGGCATCACTTCAACCAGGCTCTTTAAGACGCTTATTCCGCCGACTCCTGAATCGAAAACTGCAATTGACATTATAAAAGTCCCTACTTTCTTTATAAAATCTGTTATGATATAGTGAATAAAACAAGCTTAAGGCGGCACCCATGGATAATCCTAAAAGTCTTTTTAACACCAACACAAAAGTATGTGAAAACTGTAAAAGTCCTCTGCCATATGACTATAAAGAGAATCTCTGCCCACGATGTCGGCAAAACAAAATCCAAAATGTACCATTTGGAAGGAGAGGAGTAATTACTCCTCTCTTCTTTTAACCTTTGATCTGTATTTTTTCTCCACCTCTGTGAGGAACTTGTCATCAAGCTCCGCCTTTATAAGCACATTCTCTTCAGGCGATTTGATGACGATATCATAATAAGGTACATCCTTCTGACCTGAGGTATAGTCTATTTCCTTGAGCTCTTTTCCATTCTCGTAATTGTATACGCTTCTGTCTCCTGCCGGTGCGATTGCTGCTACAGACTCCATGCTGTATATTCCAAGACGCTTTCTGCGGCTCTTGTTTTTAATTTTGGCAAAACGCAGCTCTCCGTCAAAATATGAATATTCAAACTCGGTGTTCTGTGCCATTATCATAAGATATGCAATAAGTCCAAATACTACTGCAAATAAAATACCCGGTGCAAAGCCGATGCAGATAGTCAGAAGACTTATCGCAGCAAGAGCCACAAGCAGGTACGAAACAAATACCAGCGCCACATTTTTTTTACGTGCAATCAATGTAAATACTTCCATTATAATTCTCCTTTGCATATTGAAAATATATATCTTTATAATGATAACAGATTTTTGCCGTTTCGTATAGATTTTTTCACAGTTATATGTTAAAATATTATAAAATTTTAGTGAAATTTCGGGGGATTACGATGCAATTTAACATAAAAGTACAAAACGATTTCAAAAACAACATAAGAAGGGAGTGGGCTTTAACCAACGGCCTTGGCGGATATGCCGGCGGTTCAGTCACCGGTGCGATAAACCGTACGCATCAGGGCTATCTGATTGCAAGCCTTCATGCTCCTGTGCAAAGATACGTCTGCTTCTCAAAGACAAACGAAAAAATAGTCACAGACGGCCACACCTATGATCTCTCAAGTGACCAGTTCAAGGGCGGATGCCACACAGACGGCATCCAATATATAAGAGAGTTCACATACGACGGAACCATATGCTTTACATATGAGGCCGGTGATATCACCATAAAAAAGCACATCGCACTGGCACAGGGAAAAAATCTCGCTGCCGTGGCATATGAGGTTCAAAGCAAAGGCGAAGCGGCTAAGCTTTTGATCACGCCTCTTATGAACTTCCGTGAGCACTCTGAAAGTTCCACCGTCGATTCATTAAAATTCGGGGTTCAAAAGCAGGAGCATGGCTTTACCCTCATTCCAAAAGCTCAGGATGACCACTGTATCCGCATTGCTTTTTCAGGCGGAGAGCTTATTGAAAGAGACAACAAATATATCTGTGATCTTGAGGCTCAGACCGAGGTGGACAATGAAGTGCCCGGCCTCGACTGTGCATTTTGCCCATATGACGTGAGTGTGGATATTCCTGCCGGTGAATCAATGCATTTTTCTATAATGTGCGATATCGTACCGCTTGAAGCCGGTAATGACAACTCAGGCACTGTCTTCGCCAAACACCTTGTTTCTGATAACGAAAGTGCTTTTGAAATATTACGTGCGCAGCTTGACTACACCGACGAGCTGATTAAAAGAAGCGGCTTCACTGATGACTTTGCCGTGAAGCTTACTGTGGCCGCAAACCAGTTCATCGCATACAGACAGTCAACAGGCTATGACACTGTGCTCGCCGGACTTCCTTGGTTTACAGACTGGGGCCGTGACACTATGATTTCATACACCGGCCTGACACTTTGCACCGGCCGTTTTGAAAAAGCTCACGATATACTACTGACCTTTGCCAAGTACTGTAAGGACGGGCTCATCCCGAATATGTTCCCGGACAGCGGACTTGAGCCTCTCTACAATACTGTAGATGCATCACTGTGGTATTTTTATGCTGTCTACAAATATCTTGAATATGTGGCCACTCCCGATGCCTATGAATTTATAAAGAAGGATATTTATCCATGCTTAAAGGATATCATATCTACTTATAAAAAAGGCACTGATTTTTCCATATATATGGACACGGACGGGCTCATTCATGCCGGAAGCGGACTCGACCAGGTAACATGGATGGATGTGCGTGTCGGTGACTGGGTTGCTACGCCTCGTCACGGCAAGCCTGTCGAGATAAATGCACTGTGGTACAACGCACTGTGCACCATGGATATGCTTCAGGCTAAGTTTAACGATAACGATGAAAGCTACAGACAGCTTGCTTCTCTTGTAAAGACTTCCTTCAACAAGCGCTTCTGGAATGAAAACACAGGCTGCCTGTATGATGTGGTTGACGAGGATGACGATACAATCCGTCCAAACCAGATTTATGCCGTAAGCCTGCCATTTACCATGCTTGACAAGGAGCGTGAAAAAGCAATTGTAGATACGGTAACGGATAAGCTGTACGTAGGCTGCGGACTGCGTTCTCTCGATCCTGACCACAAGGATTACCATCCGATTTACATTGGCTCTCTCTCAAAGCGCGACCACGCCTATCATCAGGGAACAGCCTGGGGCTTTCTGCTCGGTGGTTTTATCAGTGCCTATGTAAAGGTAAACGGCCGCACGAAGGCGACCGCTTTATGCGCTGACAAACTGCTTGACCCTGTAAGGGAGCATCTGCTCAACAACTGTATCGGCTCAATATGCGAGATATTTGACGGCGATGCCCCTCACAACGGCCGTGGCTGCTATGCGCAGGCATGGAGTGTAGGTGAAGTGCTTCGCTGCTACTGCGAGGATGTACTGCCTATGCTCCCACAAGCTCACTCATAAGCTCGTGGACCGTAGTCATCCGGTTTATGCGGCCCACATTGGCACCGCAGAATACCAGACCGTTTTGCATATCTCCTTTAACCGCTGCAATCAGTGCCTTCGTAATACAGTATGGCACTGTTGCAGGGTTACATTTCTCAAGACAATTGTAGCACTTTGTGATAGGCTGCTTTTCCTTTTCCAATCCCCTGATAAACCCATTTCTGACAGCTCGCCCCGGCATTCCGACCGGGCTTTGTATAATCTGCACATCAGACTCATTCGCGTTCAGATAAGCATGCTTATAGGCATCAGATGCGTCACACTCCTCTGTCGCCACAAAACGGCTCGCCACCTGCACTCCGTCAGCTCCAAGCTCCATGCAGTGCATGACATCCTCATGTGTAAACACTCCGCCTGCTACAATTACCGGAATGTGCTTTTTAAACTTCTCCTCATATGTCTTTGCACAGCTGATAATCTCCTTAATCTCGCTGTCATAATCCATATGCTCCATATCTGCAAGCTGCTCATTGGAAAATCCCAGATGTCCTCCGGCCTTTGGTCCCTCGATAACAATAAAGTCCGCTGTGCGGTTGTATCTGTGTGCCCACATTTTAAGTATAAGATTTGCTGCTCTCTTTGAAGAAACAATCGGAGCAATCCTTGTATGCGACTTTTCATCGACCAGCTCAGGCAGTTCCATTGGAAGTCCTGCCCCGCTTATAATAACATCAGCACCTGCTTCAACCGCAGCCAGAACATGCTCCTTGTAATGCTTTAAAGCCACCATGATATTGACACCTACCATTCCATGTCCACAGGCAAGCTCCTTTGCTTTCTTAATATGCTTCTTGATAGCTATCAGATTAGCCTTTGCCTGGTCCTTTTCAAACTCCGGCTCCTCAAAGCCAATCTGCGCGGTGGAAATCACTCCTACACCACCCTCCTTAGCAACAGCTCCGGCCAGTCTGCTAAGACTCACTCCAACTCCCATGCCTCCCTGAATGATAGGAAGCTTTGCAACCATATCTCCGATTCTCAGTTCTCTCAACATAATATGTACCTCCGAACATGTATAAATTCCGTTTTTCTGTTTGATATTCAAATTATTTGATAATCAAACATATACACATAGTAATCCTTTATGGTATTCATGTCAAGGTAAAATTATATTATTTTCTATTTTATATAGTTTTTAATACTACATTTCTTGTTTATTGTAACTATCCAATTTTTCTCAATTTTAATATTGACATCAACAGACAAATCGTGTAGAATAACTTTTGTTGTGAGACAAGCCCAGTTAGCTCAGTTGGTAGAGCAACGGACTGAAAATCCGTGTGTCTCTGGTTCGATTCCGGAACTGGGCATTATACAACAAATTAAATATTCCTATGCGGGTGTAGTTCAATGGTAGAACACCAGCCTTCCAAGCTGGATACGTGGGTTCGATTCCCATCACCCGCTTTTTTGTTACCCTTTTTTGTTTGTCCACTAAGTATTTCATAATGCATTTAAACTGTCATACAGCTGCTTTTACACATACCTATACATAAAGCAAAAGCCGATACACCGTGTCTCCACGAAATGTATCGGCTTTTATTATGCACTTGATAAAATATGTATTCCCTAATAATGTCTGACTAGAATAAATCTACACGACCTGAAAACTTATCATTTATAACATAGTATGCAGAATATTCCTCCGGCTTGATGTAGATGCTAAGCTTTCTGATGAAGCCTGCCTTGTGTCCCTCAGCAACGAACTGAGCCTTAACACGCTCCTCAACAGCTGCTGTATCAACCTCGCTGTTCTGGTACTGAACAATAATCTCCGGCTTTACCGGCTCCTTCTTTGCAGGTTTTGCCTCTTTAGCTGTCTTTGCAGCTTTTGCTGCCTTTGCTGTTGTCTTCTTAACAGTGTCCTTTACATCAGCCTTAACCTCAGCGGCCTTCTCAGCAACCTTCTCAGTTGTCTTTTCAACAGCCTTCTCAACCTTCTCGGTTGTCTTCTCTACGGCTTTTTCTACCTCAGCCTTTACATCGGCTTTTGCATCAGCCTTAGGCTCTGAAACCGGCTGTGCCACTGTTTCCTCTTTTTTTACTTCAACCGGCTTTACTGCCTGCTTAACTGTCTTTGAGTTATTCTTTTTACGCATACTATTTTCCTCCTCATGCTCATTATTCACATACTAAAAAATTTTCAATTGCAACTAAAGCTTCCTGCTCATCATCACCCTTTGTAACAATATCAACAGTCATTCCATCTGAAGGATTAAATGCCATAATACCCATGATGCTTTTTGCATTGATTTTGCGATTGTCACTCTCCAATGTAATCTCACTATCGAACTTGCATGCCACTTGAACAAGCTCTGCGATTGGATTGTCATGACCTTCACATACTTTTGTAACGACAATACTCTTCTTACTCATACGTTCTCCTTAAACAAAAAGTATTAAACCTATTTCATACTTATTTAATATATCCCAATTGTAACCGCTTTTCAATCCTTAGGAAAATTTCTGTTAAACTTTACCTAATGAGCTTACATTTAATGTCACAAAATCAGCATTATTACAACATTATTCTGTTTATTTTGTCATGTACGTGATAAAATGCAAGCCACCATTATAAAACATTCTGTCAGCATCCTCATAGCTCATCGATGTTGTTGCGCCATTATCCGGATTATAAATATATAAAGCTCCATTTGAAGAGTATCCTGTTACAAGCACTGCCGACGTATTTCCCGTCATCGCAAATACCGGATTGCCCTGGCTGATATAAAAGATAATATCCTCAGAAGACACTCCTTGTAAATCCAGGATTTCCTTGTCCGGCAGGTTGTTTTTGAGTACATCAACAGCACTGCTGCCTGCTCCAATCAGCTCAGACACACTTACCGTAACATCATTGTAAGTAAGCATTGCACTTACTGACTTCACGACACTGTCAGCATCCTTATCGGTTTCATTACATGCAATATTCGCAAATGCATTTACTGAATTTTTTCTTGCCCTCATCCATACATACTGCTGGTTTGAGTCAATTACCACTCCCATGCTGTCATTTGCCTGTTTTATGGCATCCGAGATGTCATCAGATGCAAAAATCACATCCCCCTTTGCATAAACATAGAAATGGACTGTATTGTCATCAAACTTTAAATCAACAGCAGTATCATGCGAATTTATAGTCATCTGTGCTGTCAGTTGCTTCAGCTTATCCGGCTTTTTACCACCTGCTATACTAATAGCGCTGACCGTCAGCTTTGTATCGGACTGGCTCGTATCAAGAGCTATCTTCTGCTTCGAATCAGCCTCCCGGTTCATAATGGTATCCTGACCGATTTCTGCATACACACCATTATTTTGTGCAATCAGATCTATCGTTACCGTATATCCATCCACAGAAATTTTCTCGACATAGCCGCCCGAAGGGGTATATGTCTTAAGCTCCGACTGGTCAGATGTATCAAGAATAATAAGACCATTCATCGGAAATGTTGTGTTTCCGGCTGCATCAGAGACCACATCAGCAACATTCGCCTGTCCATATATGAAATCCTCACCTATGAAACCAAGCGGACGCAGATACTGGTCGTTGCCCTTTTTGATCTCAAATGTCTTGCCATTCTTTAAATCCATCACTTTTATGGTATTTGATGAGTACTGATTTGCAGAATCCACCCATGCAAAGTATCTGTTACTCTCCGATGCGCAGTAAGAGCCTGTAGACAAGCCCTCAACCACCTTCTTTACTGACATCGAGCCTAAATTAATCCTATAGAGACTGTCATCCATCATGAGATAGAATTCATTCTTCTCATTGAGATAAAGCATCTTGCCCATCTCAGCCTTTAGCACCTCATATGATGTCTTAGAAGGAATAAACGCTTCCTCATCTATAGTATGTGCCAGACCGTCATAATGGTACACACCGGCTCCCACCTCTCCCTCGTGGGTGCCTCTGTTCATATATCCGTATACCACAAAATCAATACTGCCCGCTTCGTCTACACTGACAATCTTTATATCGTGATGATTCCAGTTCTCACGCTCATCAATGCCCTCAGCGTCCCTGAAGCTGAATACCTTGATTATCATTCCATTGTTGATATCATAGGAGTATAAATCTCCCTCCTGGACAAAGCATATCACACTGCCTGCTTCATTGGCCCTGTACTCTGCCTCACTGCTTCTGATGCCAAGCATTACGCTGCCTGAATCCGATATAAAGCTGTTTTCACTATTAAAAATCTGATTTGCCGTTCTCTCATAGTTGAGCACGTACATACGGCTTTCCGTCTGGCGCAGCCTGAAATATTCTCTTACATTGTAATACTCAGTCTCACCCTTACCGTCCACACAACTCATCACATAGTCTATTGTGACCACATCATAAGAATCGTTTATTTCCTTTAGGGCTATGACAGGATTCGTATACTGTGCAGCGGCCATTGAGCCCCAGGTAATCTGACTCACCGTAGATGTCAGATCCACATGTGCAAGCGTATTTCTGTCACCGGTTGTTGTCTCCATATATGTTGTAAAGAAGGATTTGTCATCCTTTATAAACGTCTCATCATGAAACTTCTTTGCAAACTCAACAACCTTTGCAGCTGCCTTTCCATCGGTCTGCATAATCCTGCTGTAATAATATACATTATCCTGACCGCTTGTGATGGTAAACACCAAAAGATACTCAGTATTTTCATCCATAACATTCGGCATGCTTATGTCCGCCTGAATAGTATTATCCTTATTAGAAAAAGAAGATATCTCGTCATCGACCACCAGCCTCTTGCCATCCATGCTTCTGATCTTGTATGATATCCTGTCAACAGCCATGCCATATGTTGAAATGGATAATGAGAGCTTCCTGTCATCCGAAATTGGAATAACGCAATCGCGCATCTTTGTCGGATCCATCTCAGTAGTATATCCATGGAGGGTGTTTATCTTTATTTTATCCAGATTAAATGACATAACCGGCAGCGTTGCATCCGCCTGCTTCGTGGTCATATCCTTATTTCCCTTGTTTGTAGTTATGCAAAATGTAATTAATGCTGCAATAAATACTACTATAAGTACTATCGGCTTTATCACTTTCTTACTCATAAAATCATATCCTTATATCTACCAGAATCTTTGGTACCTTCTGTATCTGCATCTGCGTCTGCAGAGTTCACAGTTAAAAAGTATGCCCGCTATTGTACAGATAAAGCACCTGCTGCTTTGCTCTGAGATAAATCTGCCGGCAATCCTGTCTGCCTCATCGAAAAGACGCTGCCTGTCAGGCACCTCATCATAGATAAAACTGCCCTCATACTCCAGCTCATCCATGCGCTGCTCTACTGCGGACTGTATCATCGCCGTATCAAGCGGATACATATCCTTTATCATCCTCAGGTCCTTTGCAAATGCCTCCTCATTTTTATAGTAATCCATAAACGGAAATGTTTTATAAAAAGGTAACATCAAAAAACCTCTTTTTAATCATTATATGCTATATTCAGCTATTAGTTGCATGCTATAACAAACAATGCTGCAATAAAAATGCATGCTCCCAGGAATTTCTTTCCCGATATCTTCTCCTTCAGTATCACGCTGGAGCATATCATCATCACAATAATCGTCAAATTAAAAATATACCCTGCATAGCTGCCGGGCATTGAAACTGCCCTGCCATAAAAATCATATGCTAACGGGTATGCAATGCCTGCAAGAATCAGGCATATACCATCAACAAATGACATGGATCCGATTTTCTTCATGCCTCCTGTTGCAATAGTAAATATAATAAGCACCAGCGTTCCTATAAATACACACCAGAACGCAATAAAGCCCTTATCCAGCTGTATCCCGCCAAGTGACACCAGAATATGCGCTGCCGATGCACAAACTGCAGCAAGAAGCGCAAACAAAATACCTGTTCCATCCAAATTTAAAATAACCGTTCCAACAATCATGAGTGCAATCGCTATATAATCAAAAGTGTCAGGGGTGTTATGAAACAGAAAAAATCCCGCTGCAAGCGTGATTATATAGCTGCATTTAACTATAGCTGTAACCTGAAATGTGTAGCCATCATATATGGATTTAAAAAAACAGATGCCAAAAAGCCCTGTTGCAAGCCCTGCCAGAAGTATAAATATAACGCTCCTTTGGCCGAGTGCAATCAGGCTGCTTCCCATTATATTATCTTTCCTGTAAAAAAATATAGACGCACATAAAACAATCCCGGCAATGCTTCCCGCCAGCGCCGGGTCTGTCTTTTTAGTTCCAACCTTGGCCAAAATAGGCACACATGCTGCAATAAACGTTGCAGCACATGCCCATATAATTCCTGTCATATACATTACCTCACCATGTATCTATTACTGTGACTGTGCAGCACTATCTGCATCTCCTGATGTGCCGCTGTCTGTAGTGCTGTCTGCCATATCTGACTTGACGTAGTCAGAGCTGACATAGCCTGTCTGGCCCTGGAAGATAACCTGTGTCCAGCCATTGTCCTCTGATACAAACTCAATCTTCACATCCGGTCCTATAACATTAATTATATTTGCGTTTTTATCAGGCTTCTCTCTCATGTTTACACTGCTTGTAGTGGTGACGTAAGTTTTTTCGGTACCCTCTGTAGTCTGCTGTGGCAGATATATGGCGCCTATCTCTGTATCACTATCGCCGGCACTGTCAGTTTCACTTTCGCTAACTGCATTCTGTTGTACCTTGTCCTGCTCCTTTTTTTTGCCGCCCTTTGAGGTAACGGTAATCACTATTGTAGCAATCAGGGCAATAAGAAAAAGACATATTGCTGCAAAAATCAGTCTGGCGATTATAACATCTTTTCTGTGGCTTGCTTTCATATTATTCTCCTTTTGTATTATCTATGTTTTGGCTCATTATAGCATAATAATCTAAAAAGAAAAAGGCAGTTAATAGAATGTTTATTGGTAAATTTCTATAAATTACCTTATAATATTCTTAAACTACAGCACATCATATCAGAAGGAGATAAAATCATGGAACAAAAGACACCTTTTAAAGAGCTGACATTCAGTCAGAAAATACAATATATATGGGACTATTACAAAATACCGATATTTCTTGTCATTATCGGAATCATAGCAGTCACATCCTTTATTCACGGCCGGCTTGCGCAGAAAAATACTGTTTTGAGCGTATTATGCGTAAATGTAGAAAACAGCACCACAGAGGACAACGGCGCCGATATTTTCAATGACTTTCTCACAGATAACGGCTATGATTTGTCAAAGGATGAAATTGCCTTAAACAAAAATATCTGTGTCGATGTAGACAAAAGCGGCTTAGACTATCAGAACATGGCAGTCCTCACAGCATACTTTGCTTCTAACGAATACGATATATGCTTTATGGATGATAAGACCTTTGATTATTACGCCAAAAATGTCTACTTTGAAGATATAAGCAAATATCTGGATAAAACCGTCCTTGAAAAATATAAGGACAGGCTTGTATATGAGACAATAGATGGTAAGGAATATCCTTGTGGTATCAGGCTTTCAGCAGATGACAATGAATTTGTCAAAGCCTCCGGCTTATACTCTTCATGTACTGTCGGAGTGTGCTGTGACTCCTCCCACGATGCTATGGTCAAAAAATTATGCGGCTACATATTACAGTAGCCGCATTTCTATTTCTTCTGCTTTTATCTTATGAATTTCTCCTGTTTTTAAGCTTCAAGATTCCACCTATTGCAAGAAGTACTACACTCAGGCATGCCACAATAAATAAATCAGGAACATAGTCCTTTATTACCCAGTATGGTATACCTCCGACAATAGGCGCAATAACTATGCCCACCGGCAAAAACAGATGCAGAAAAATATTCGCTATCAGGTTTCCGCTATTGTCTGTTCTCCATTTGTGCGACTTGATAATCTCCATCAGCGCAACCGATATAAATGCCGCAAAAACAAGGTCATAGAACAGGTGCGCATCGACATAATCCTTTGGGTCAAGCTCGTCTGTTGCGTATCCCATAAGTGTCATCACAACCTTTGAGGTTACCTTGTTCATCAAATGGTTTGTAACCATATAGTCATTGGTATTTGCGAGGAATACAACGCCCACACCGCTCTCCGGAAGCAGATACATGTCTGCGATATAGTTCTCAGTGAGACCTGTGTGATTGTACACTGTCTCGACATATTTATCCGAACGTACCCAGCCCATACCATAGCCTGTCTCACCTGACTCATCCATAGGAACTGTTACCCGAAACATTGTGCTAAGGCTCTTGTCAGAGAGTATTCCATAGCCGCCACGCAGATACATCTGCAGATATTTTCCCATATCATTTGCGCTGGATGCAATATAGCCCGCCGGTACAGTGGACCACGAATCGCTGAGCGGATACTTCACATCGCTTTCCACCGAAAAACCGAAATAATTGTTGTGACCTGTAATCAGACCATCCTTCTTTGCTTTTGCATAGGCTGCGCTGCTGTGAGTCATGCCAAGTGGTGTAAAAAATGTCGCTGTCAGATAATCGCTGTAGCTAACACCTGATACTTTTTCCACTATAAGACCAAGTATGTCATAATTGACATTCGCATAGGTATATTCTCCATTTTTGCCAACAATCTTTGCATTTCCCACATGCTGGTACACGCCAAGTCCGCTGGTGTGATTGAGCAGCTGTCTTATTGTAATCCTTGTCGCATCCTTTGGATTTTTGAATACCTCAGCTGCATCCAGATAAGGATTTACCGGGCTGTCAATATTCAGATGTCCTCCCTCATACAGCTTCATGATGCATGCCGCAGTAAACGACTTGCTGAGTGAACCGGTGATAAACGGTGTGTCAAGGCTCTTGCACTCCCCATAAGTCCCGGAGAAAAGCACGCCCTCTGCATCTACCACCTCAACAGCCATGCCCGGAATCCTGTAATTGTCACAGGCTGCCTTTAAGGTATCCTCTATCTCTGTATATTTCGGCGAATAATTATTGTTGTCAAGTCTGGGTATCACGTCTATCACAAGCCCAACTATGATTGCAACAACTATCCCCATCAAAGCTCTCTGTGGTATCAGCCCGATATAATGTGCATAATTGGTATATGTCTTTTTCGCCATATCCTCGGTACCCTTTATCCACACCTTCGGTGTATGTGCATACCAGCCACAGTATACTACCAGTTCAAGAAACAATAGGACTGCCATCCATATCAAAAGTGCAAACACAAAGCCCGTTGAAAAGCTTGTTGCCCCTGCTATTGATGTCAGTATGACAAGCGCTATCGTCCAGAATATAAGTGCCGGAAGCTTCTTTACAAACTTCTCCCAGTCTGTCATGATACGGATATTCCGATTTCTGTAGCCACGCATATGCATGACCTTTTTCTGCAGTTTCTCGGGCATATTACTTATCTTATATGCCGGATCCCGCTTTATCCGTATTACTCTGTATATGCCAAATATTAAGCAGCAGACTATTATCTCAACTGCCAGTACCATTCTATCAACCACCTTATGTCTTATTTACAGTCATTTGAGACTGTACTTTACATAAAAATTTAGCACATTTTTTGTGCTATGTAAACACAAAATAATATGAATACTACGGGCCGTAAGCCCCACAAAGCGGTTTCACACACGGACTCACATGAGAGCTGCGCTTTGCTGTTAAGTGGCTGTACGAATTATGCTTCACACGCCAAAATGCCCCGCCATGAACGGCGGGGCAAGGCGTTATGCGCCACGGAAACCGGCACTTAGGCCACGTATAACAGCTACAAATCAGTTCTGTCCATAGTATGCGTTAGCCCCATGCTTACGGTAGAAATGCTTCTCCTTTATGTTGTCCGGGGCTGGCTTCACGTCAGGATTTACTGACTCTGTGAGTCTGGCCATCTTTGCCACTTCCTCAAGGACAACGGCGTTGTGCACAGCCTCAGCTGCATCCTTTCCCCAAGCAAACGGTCCGTGATTCTGACAGAGCACAGCCGGTGTGTATACAGGATTGATTTTTCTGTTCTCAAAGGTCTCTATGATGACAAGGCCTGTATTTTTCTCGTAGGCTTCGTTGATTTCCTCTGTGGTAAGATTTCTCGCACATGGAATTGAGCCTAGGAAATAGTCTGCGTGAGTGGTGCCGTAGAGCGGAATATCCCTGCCGGCCTGTGCCCATGCAACTGCCTCAGGTGAGTGTGTGTGTACAATTCCTCCGATATCCGGATACTTTTTGTAGAGCTCTAGGTGTGTTGCAGTGTCTGACGAAGGCTTGTATTTTCCCTCTATCTTATTTCCTTCAAGATCCATGACTACCATATCATCAGGGGTGAGCACATCATAATCCACTCCACTTGGCTTGATGACAAAATAGCCTGTTTCCCTGTCAATTCCACTGACATTGCCCCATGTATATGTGATGAGCCCTCTTCTTGGGAGCTCCATGTTTGCTTCGTAAACCTGTTTCTTTAATTCTTCAAGCATTTTCTGTTCCTCTCTTATTATTTTTTTCTGCTATTACAGCGGAAGAGCCTTTACCATTGCACGCTCTGCCTCAATTGCTGCCTTATATGTATTTATGTACTCATCAAAGCCCTTTACATCATCAGGGTCCGGCTGCATTACTATGCCCTTTTCGCCATTAAATACCCTGTCTGAAAGATATTTTTCCAAAGGCTCTCCATCTGCTTTATTCACCATATAAGCTGCGAGCACTGCCATGCCCCACGGGCCGCCCTCTCCGGCTGTCTCCATGACCGCAACCGGTGCATCCATGGCCGCTGCAAGTATGCTCTGGCCCACACCCTTTGTCTTGAACAGACCACCATGACCGTAAAGTGTGTCTACCTTTACTTTTTCCTCTTTAAAGAGAATATCACAGCCGATTTTCAGTGTTGCAAGACTTGCATAGAGATGTGTGCGCATAAAGTTTGCAAGATTCATCCTTGCATCCGGCTTTCTGGCGAACATAGGTCTGCCCTCGTTGAGTCCGATGACAGGCTCTCCCGAGAAAAGATTAAAGGCTACAAGGCCGCCACAGTCCTTATCGGCTGTAAGTGCATTGTTGTAGAGCTTTCCATATATGTCATTCATATCTATATCCATGCCAAACAGCTCTGAAAATTCCTTGAATAATCCCACCCATGCATTTAAGTCTGACGTACAGTTGTTGCAGTGCACCATAGCTACCGCATCTCCCGATGGTGTGGTGACCATATCAAGCTCCTCATGAACTGCCTTAAGCGCCTTTTCAAGCACCACCATAGCAAATACAGATGTGCCCGCTGATACATTTCCGGTACGCACTGCAACAGAATTGGTTGCGACCATTCCAGTGCCTGCGTCTCCCTCCGGCGGTGCAAGCAATATACCGCTCTCCAGATTGCCGCTTACATCAAGCCTTTTAGCTCCTTCCTCTGTCAGCGTACCTGCCTTTTCTCCAGCCGTAAGCACCTTTGGCAGAATATCTCTTATATCCCACGGATATTCTTTTACCTTATCTAATGCTGCAAATTTATCAAGCATTGCCGCATCATAATCCCTGGTCTTCGAATCGATAGGAAACATGCCTGATGCCTCACCGACACCAATTACCTTTTCACCTGTGAGCTGCCAGTGAATATAGCCTGCTAATGTTGTGAAATATGATATCTTTGATACATGCTCTTCTTTATTTAATATAGCCTGATACAGATGCGCTATGCTCCACCTCTGCGGAATATTAAAGCCAAGCACCTCAGTAAGCTCTGCTGCAGCCTCACCTGTGATGGTATTTCTCCATGTCCGAAATGGCACAAGCAGATTATCCTCCTTGTCAAAAGGCAGATAGCCGTGCATCATGCCGGAAATACCGATTGCCGCAAGCTTTTTGATGGTAACTCCATACTTTTCCTTTGCATCCTGCGCCATTTTGCTGTAGCAGTCTGAAATGCCCTCCCAAATCATATCCAGGCTGTATGTCCAGATGCCGTCCACAAGCATGTTTTCCCAATCATGGGCACCTGTGGCTATAGGAGCATGGTCATCCCCGATAAGCACCGCCTTTATTCTGGTAGAACCGAACTCTATTCCGAGCACAGCCTTGCCGCTTTCAATAACACTTTTTACGTCTGACATAATATACCTCCACCTTGTAATGTAAATTTCTGAATAATTACCTAAAATTATTATACTGTAATTGTACAACGTTTTTCTTCAAAAGTAAACAAAAGAAAACATAAATATACATAAATTTTAAAACGTTTTCAAAAGTGTTCAAAAGTAAATGTCACTTTTTTTATTAAAATTTCAGATTATATTGATAGAATGTAAAAATTATGTTATGTTATATGTGTTTTGTGTAAACTAAATATGTATAACTGGAGCAAATAGTAAAACAAATTATTTTTACAAACGGAGGTAAACATGAACATTTACTCTATATTGCAGTTATGCGGCGGACTTGCCTTTTTCCTTTTCGGAATGCATGTTATGTCAGGCAGTCTTGAGAAGCTCGCAGGAGGCAATCTCCAAAAGATACTTAAGGAGGTAACCTCAAACCCTATCAAGAGCTTGTTTTTTGGAGCAATAGTCACTATTGCAATCCAATCCTCATCCGCACTTACTGTTATGCTTGTCGGACTCGTAAACTCCGGCATCATGGAGCTTGCCCAGACTGTTGGTGTCATCATGGGTTCCAACATCGGAACCACTCTCACCGCATGGATTCTTAGTCTTTCAGGTATCGAAAGTGACAATCTGTTCATCTCGATGTTAAAACCTGAGAACTTCTCCCCTGTCATCGCGCTTATCGGTGTGATTATGATTATGGGAAGCAAGAAGGAAAAGCGCAAGGACGTTGGAATCATCATGGCAGGTTTTGCCGTACTTATGTATGGTATGCAGCTCATGAGCGGCGCTGTATCACCACTCGCAGATATGCCTGAATTTACCGGACTGCTCACCACCTTTAACAATCCATTCCTCGGAGTGCTTGTAGGTGCTGTATTTACCGGAGTCATCCAATCATCTGCCGCATCAGTTGGTGTGCTACAGGCTTTAGCCATGACAGGCGCTATCTCATATAGCATGGCTATCCCGATCATCATGGGTCAGAACATCGGTACATGCGTGACTGCACTGCTTTCGTCAATCGGCGTAAACAAAAACGCCAAGAGAGTATCCATCATCCACATCAGCTTCAATCTGTTCGGTACAGCAATAGGACTTGTAGTATACTGTATCGCACGTTATGTTGTTGATCTGGCATTATTTAATGACAGCATCACTCCTGTAATGATTGCGGTGTTCCACTCAATCTTCAACGTCGCTACAACTATTATCCTTCTTCCATTTAGCAATTCCCTTGTAAAGATTGCTAAGAAGCTTGTCACAACTGACAACGCAGACGGACAGGTTGTACTCGACGAGAGACTTTTACTCTCACCTGGACTTGCTGTCAAAGAATGTCTTGAGAAAACAAACGAGATGGCTGAGCTTGCAAGAGACAGCTTCAAGAATGCTTTAGACCTCTTTGACAATTACTCAGATTCAAAGTTTGATGATATTGAAGTCATGGAGGAGCGCCTTGATTACTTAGAGGATCAGCTTGACACCTTCCTCATTCACTTATCCGGAAAGGATGTTTCTGAGGACGGCAACAACGAGATTTCAAAGATGCTTCATGCAATCAATGACTTCGAAAGAATCGGAGATCATGCGATAAATATGGCAAAGCTTGCCAAGCAGATTGATGACAACAATCTTGAGTTTTCAAAGAACGCAAGAAAAGAGCTCACGGTGCTCAATAATGCTCTGCGCGAGATTCTCACTCTCACTGTAGAGGCATTTAGCAAAAACGATTTGACAGAGGCAGTCAAGGTTGAGCCTCTTGAGCAGGTTATTGACGATCTCACCAAGGAGATTAGAAATCATCATATTGAGCGTCTTCAGAAGGGCAAATGTGACAGCAGACTCGGCGTATTCCTCACAGATTACATCACAAACTGTGAGAGAGCTTCGGATCACTGCTCAAACATTGCTGTATGCCTGATCCAGACACACAACTCATCATTCGAGACACATGATTATCTCAATGAGCTTAAGGCCGGACAGGAGCCTGCATTTGTAGGTCAGTTCACCATGTATCAGGACAAATATCATCTTGATGAGGATTATAAAAAAGCAAAGAGTAAAAAATCATCGAAATAATATAACGTAATTAAAAAGCAGGATTTCTGATTAATTTCAGAATCCTGCTTTTTTATCATCGTCTGGATATGAAATGCTTCACAATCGTATAAAGCACTATGATGCATGCAAACACATATCCCATCACACCAAGCGCCGGTATGCCAAGTATCTTAGGTGTCATATCTGTGGTACACACTATGCTTGAGCTGATTAGAAGTGCCATAACCCACAAGCCCATGACGATATTTCTCACCAGCCTGTGTAAAAGCCTCGCAAGCTCATCAGAAGCATGCATGTCAAGATTTATGCGTGTCTGCCCTCTTTGATATTCCTCGAGTATCTGCGCCATTCTCTCCGGCAGTTCTGCCATGCGGTGAGCTGATTTGTATGCTGTCTTCCCGGCTTTTTTAAGCTCGCCCTTCAAATCAAAATTCTTAAGCATCTCCTGCTTTATCCTTGCAGAAGCAATCCCAACCATGTTGATACCCGGTGCAATATCCGCAAGCACTCCCTCTATCTGAGTAATGCCCCTCGCAAGCATTGTAAAACCATGCGGCATAACAATGCGGTTGTTCTTCATTACCTCCAAAAGTTCCTGAATAAACTCTGCGACATCGACCTGTCCCATATCCAGACTACCGTATTTATTTATGATTATCTTGATATCCTTGTACAGCTTTGCCCTGTCAGGCTCCCCCTTAAAGTCACCAATTGCAAGCACCGCATCCTCTATCATGCCGATATCGTTCATGGCGATGCCGTAAACTGCATTGCTCAGTTCCTTTTTGTCATGCTCAGAAAGCCTTCCCATCATGCCCATATCAATCCAGACAATTTTGCCATCCCTTATCTTTACATTGCCCGGATGCGGGTCCGCATGGAAGAAGCCATCCTCTATCACCTGCCTGATATAGTTGTCAATCAGCTTACTGCCTATCTCCTCAAGATCATAGCCATCCTTTAAAAGCCCATCCTTGTCATCGATATTAAAGCCCTTTATATACTCCATGACAAGTACATGTGATGTGGTATACTTGCGGTAAAGCTTTGGTGTGGCTACAAATGCAACATCCCTGTTATTGCTGGCAAACTCCTCAATATTGGATGCCTCAAGCAGGAAATTCATCTCCTCCTGTGCCACCGCCCACATTTCATCAAGCACCATGTCAAAATCCACAATGCCCTTTATAGAGATGGGTGGCACAAGCTTAACCGCCTTGTGAAGCAGCGCCATGTCCTTTGACATCACCTCGTGAATGCCCTTCCTTTGCACCTTCACAACCACCTGCTCACCGGTTTTAAGTGTGGCCCTGTGCACCTGCGCTATAGAAGCTGCCCCAAGAGGCTTTTTATCTATTGAAGCAAAAACATCCTTCCATGAATAGCCAAATGAAGCATCTATGACAGCCTCCACCTGCTCAAACGGCATAGGCTCCACATCTGAGCATAGCTTCATAAGCTCCTCACAATATTCCTTTGGCAGAATATCCGAGTGAAGCGACATTATCTGTCCAAGCTTAATATAGGTAGGTCCCAGCTCCTGCAATATAAGTCTGAATTTTTCGGGTGTAAGTCCATGCGTGAGCTTGTACTTCTTCAGTACCGCTGTCATCTCCTTCAGGCGGCTATCCATACTAGTTCACGCTTTCCTCTTTATCGTCCTCAGCTTCTATTTTTATATCCACTGTCTGTGATTCTCCACCGGAAGCACTTTTTCCATCGGCTGAAGTATCTGTTACAATGTCCTCATCCTCGAAAACGCTTTCATCAGCTTCTTGATCCACGTCAGCCTCATCCATCTGTGCAAGCTTGCTCTTTAAAGCCTGTATCTGTTCAGGTGTCATCTTGTCCAAAAGCTCCTCGAGCTCCTCCGGTGACTGTGGCTTAACAGATACATTTACATTTTTCTTGACTGTGTCCTTGATATTGTGCTTAAGCTCCTGATTGAGCACCTTGCCCTGCTCGACAGTCAGCTCACCTCTCTTGACCATCTCATCAAGCACTTCCTTTGATTTCTCAGCAGTCACTGCCACTGTTCCTATTCCTGCAAGTAAAATCTTCTTTAATCCGTCTGTAAGTCTTTCCATGGTAAAATCCTCCGTTTCCTGTTATTTAAAATTGATTGCTCTGAATAAGCTCCTTATAAAGAACATCAAAAATATTCGCTGCTCATATCGATGATACCTTTTGACCCTTTAATCATCATAATAGAGAAGCAATCCTTGGCACAAAAATGATAAGTCCAACTATCGCAGCCATTATTGCTGCCACAAGCACTGCTCCTGCTGCCGTGTCCTTAGCTGTCTTGGCAAGCGGCTTTCGCTCTGTCGTTACCAAATCTACAACTGACTCAATCGCAGTGTTGACCAGCTCCAGGGCTATCACCAATCCAAACAGCGTCAGGCAGATGCACCACTCAGTCGGTGTTATCCCAAGTACCGCTCCTACTATCACTACAAGTATCGCGACAGTGCAGTGTATCTTGATATTGCGCTCATTTCTGATGCATGTAAATATGCCCTCGAAGGCATAGCCAAAGCTTTTGTACAGAGGTTGTTTCTTTGCTTTTTTCATGTTGATACCTCTCGTGATTTAATTTTGGAATTAGTTTTGATGCCTTTTACTATGGTACTATTGTATAACTTTTTGGTTCAAAATAAAAGAGGATTGTGCAATATTGTTCAAAAAAACAGAAGTTACTGACATTTTAAATAATTTCATTACTAACACTTTGCCAACACTTTAAATATTCCTTATTGACATTACGAATTTATCGTACTAACCTAAACACGTAAAATATACAGTTATAAAGGTAATCAGATATGACAAATTTACATTCAGATAAAATAAAAACCACAAACCTGCATACTACAACTAATCATATTTATACAAATACTAAACTTCGAAAGCTTTTGGTTCCGATTATAATAGAGCAGCTATTGGCCTCTCTTATGGGAACTGTGGATACAATGATGGTCAGCAATGTAGGTTCTGCCGCTATCTCAGCGGTCTCGCTTGTAGACTCAATCAATATCCTTGTCATACAGGCCCTTTCAGCGCTTGCCGCCGGTGGTGCGATTCTCTGTTCACAGTATCTGGGAAGTCACAATACAAAAGGTGCCCGCCATGCTGCAAGACAGGTATTTTTTGTCATGGCATTTCTGTCTGTACTTTTATCTGCTTTTTGTCTGATAACAAGAAAGTCGCTGCTTCGTGCCATATTTGGCGCTGTTGAAGCTGATGTAATGAGGAACTCACAGGTTTATTTCTTTTTTACATTGCTGTCATTTCCTTTTATAGGTCTCTATGATGCCGGCGCGTCCATTATGCGCGCACAGAATAACAGTCGCAATCCTATGGTCATATCTGTTATTTCAAACTTTATGAATATCGGCGGCAACGCTATTCTGATTTTCGGCTTCGGCATGGGTGTTGAGGGAGCTGCCATTTCCACTCTCGTATCCCGAATATTCTGCGCGATTGTCGTTATCATACAGCTTCGAAGGGAAAATGAACCGATTTTCATAAAGAACTATATGTCTATACGCCCTGAATGGGGCCTGATTAAAAAAATCCTGCTCATCGGTATCCCATCAGGAATCGAAAACAGCATGTTCCAGTTTGGAAAGCTGGCTATCCAGTCTACTGTATCCACTCTTGGAACTGTGGCCATCGCTGCCCAGGCCATGACCAATATCCTCGAAAACTTAAATGGTATTGCCGCTATCGGAATAGGAATAGGTCTTATGACTGTTGTAGGACAGTGTCTGGGTGCCGGCAGAAAGGATGAAGCTGTCTACTATATCAAAAAACTGTCACTGGTGTCTGAGGTCGTAATCATTGCCAGCTGTCTGATTATTTTCATACTCACAAAGCCCATTACAATGCTTGCCGGAATGGAACCTGCCAGTGCACGGCTCTGCTTTGAGATGGTTACCTTTATCACAATTGTCAAGCCAATCTGCTGGGTACCATCCTTCATCCCGCCATATGGACTGCGTGCCGCAGGCGATGTGAAATTCTCCATGATTGTATCCTGCTGCACAATGTGGCTTTGCCGTGTAAGCCTGTGCATATACCTCTGCCGTGTATGGGGCTTTGGTCCGATTGCAGTGTGGATTGGCATGGCTTGTGACTGGACGCTTCGTTCTATTATATTTACTGCCAGATTCCACTCAAGAAAATGGCTGAATCATCATGTGATTGATTGATAATAACAAGCTATACTATACTATGCTCTATTCACAAATCTGTACAAGTAAAGGAAAAACATGAAAAACTATCAACCGGACTATTACAACAATTTCAAATGTATTGCTGACAAATGCAGTATCACATGCTGTCAGGAGTGGAAAATTGCAGTAGATGACGCTACAAACCGCAAATGGAAGAAGCTTTCCCCTCCGGATACTTTATCTGCAGCCCCTTTTTCTGCTGATAAAGTGTCTGGAAAAAGTGACAATCTAAGCTCTTACACATGTCATAAGGATGGCAGTCTGGTTATTAAACTGGACGAAAAACACCGGTGTCCGTTTCTTTCAAAGGATAAGCTATGTCATCTTGTAATGACATACTCAGATGAAGTGCTTTCAGAGACATGTGCACTGTTTCCCAGAGAAATTCACCGGTTTTCAACACATAAAGAACGAACACTCATGCCGTGCTGTCCGGCAGTTATCGACCTGTGGTGTGAAAAACCTGTCACATTTCCTGTAATATCCGAGACCCGGAATAATTTATCTACGGCATTTTTAATCCGTGATAATCTGATTAAGCTGATATCTGACCAAAGGCTTTCAGTGGAGCAGGCTTTGCTTGACGGGCTTTACATTTTATTGGAATTATATAAAAACCAGCCAATCACCAATGCACATATACAGGAATATTTTTCCGGACATACGCTTAATGAACTGAATACCGCCATGGAAGATATTCATATCCCGGACGAAGATACATTTATCGAATGCAATGAGCTGCTTCAGGATTTATCAGTAAATTATCGTAAAGAGGGTTTATACACAGCCTTTCTTCAGCCTGTACTGACCGAGGCTTGTAGATACTCCAATATTTATTCACAGTCAGACAATAACTCCATGAGCCGCACCTTGCAAACATCGCAGAAACAATTTGGCTCAATACTCACAGATTATGACATTGTTTTTCGCAATTATCTGGCAAACGAGCTGTTTTCCGACCTGATATCGCCTGAAGCAGCATCCACTAAAAAAATTATTGAACACATGATTATCAAAATGCAGTGGATTATGATTGAATACACTGCTATACGTCAAAGTCTTTTCTTGTGGTACAGTCACAATGCCAATAGTCCGTTGACGTATGAAACCATCAGAGAGCATATTGTCATCATCTCACGCATGACAGGATATGATGATGATGACATACGCGAATATCTTGAAAACAGCTTTGCAAAGCTCATATGGGATTGGGGCTACGCCGCACTCATTATGGGAATTAGAAAATAATTACAAAGGAGATTTTTACTATGAAAGAAACAATTTTAGGCAATAACATACGAAAGGTTCCTTCAGTTGCAGTTGGATGCATGCGCCTTTCTGAAAAATCAAAGGATGAGATGAATCATTTTATTCATGCAGCTCTGGAACAGGGCGCATATTTCTTTGATCACGCAGATATCTACGGTGGCGGTATGAGCGAGAGCGTATTCGGCGAAGCAATTGCAGACGATCCATCCATAAAGCGTGAAGATATTTACCTGCAGTCAAAATGTGGCATCCGCCAAGGCTTCTATGATTTCTCAAAGGAGCATATTCTGAAATCTGTCGATGGCATTTTAAAAAGGCTTCATACAGATTATCTCGATCTTCTGCTGCTTCATCGTCCGGATGCACTCGTAGAACCGGAAGAGGTTGCCGCTGCATTTGATGTTCTTTTTGAAAGCGGAAAGGTTCGCCATTTTGGTGTTTCAAACCATAAGCCGATGCAGATTGAACTGCTACAGAAATATGTCCGCCAACCACTCGTTGTCAATCAGGTTCAGTTCAGCATTCCTGTTTCCAATCTCGTTGCAAATGGTATGGAAGTCAATATGGAAACACCCGGTTCAATTGATCACGACGGAAGTCTGCTCGACTACTGCCGCCTCCACAACATTACTCTTCAGGCATGGTCTCCGTTTCAGATGCCGGCATGGAAAGGCTGTTTTCTCGGAAGCGACGAATACCCGGAACTGAATAAAAAACTTCATGTGATAGCCGAAAAATATAATGTCAGTGATAATACTATTGCGGCTGCATGGATTTTACGCCATCCGGCAAATATGCAGATTGTTACCGGAACTTCAAGCGAAAGCCGCCTGAAGGAAATTATCGCGGCATGCGATATTACTCTGACTCGCGAGGAATGGTATGAGCTGTACCTGGCGGCAGGTCACCTGCTTCCGTAGAAATTATCAGCACTATTTTTCAAAGTGCTGATAATCCTTGGAATGCGTCCAATCGCCTCCCCACTCAAAACCATGCTCCGTAAACAGCTTATAGCATAAATCATCATGGTCAATCTTGTGCGAAAAATCCTTGCTCCGGTCAACATAATCTGCGGCATTTGCAGGCTCAATCGAAAGCTCCCCATCGACTGTTTTGACATAAGGATTGTATAGAGTGTTGATATCCACCGCCATTCCCATTCCATGCTTCGATATCTTTGTAGTGTGGGAGATAAATCTGAAATTGAAGGCCGATGAATTATTGTCGCTCATAGATGCCTCATCATCTGCATCGTATTCATCAACAAGTCTGACTTTTTCTATTTGATATCCGGACTCATAGAGCTCCTTAAATATTTCAAGTACATCATCTGCGATATCTTTATTTACAACCAGCTCACCTTCATGCACCTGATTGTCAAAGCCTACGTGTAGTACATGTATATATCGCAGATTTTCTCTGGGAAGTGTACAATCTGCCTTGTAGGATTTGCCCTGCATTTTTTCAAAAATATCATCCGGAATTTCGGATATATAAAATTGCTCTTTATTATTCTCATAGGTCGGATTCAGAATATCTGCTTCAGGTGTACTTGTGTCAGGTATATCTTCACATGTATTTTCTGATACATTCGTAGACGATTTATCATTAGACTCTTTCTTATGATTTTTAATGAATTCTCTGCCCGCAAGTGTGACGATAAGCAGCGATGCCACGGCTGTGATTATTATGTTTATGTGTTTTTCCATATTGTTTTTATGCCTTTCATATTGTTCGAAGCATTGCTAATCTCTATTGTAATGATGATAGCTTTTATTTACAATAGGCATTGTTAGCAAACGTTATTAAACCATTTTGGGGATTATAGGTGGAAACAGTGAAAATACCCCCGGATTATTATAAAATTACAAATGTGTTGCTGGTAAATCCTGTTGCAGCCTCTCATATATTTTCTGTATATCTGGTTGGGTTGGAGTAAATTTTATTCCTCTTTTCAGCATTCCCAAAACTTTTCTTGCTTTTTGTTCAATTTCTTTTGCAGCATGTTCACTGGTTAAACGAAGATGATTACCTGCTATAGTGTATTCCCGTTCTATATATTTTCTAAAATTGGAAACATATCCTGTATCAGAAAAGCGCTTTCATGACTATCATCAAGTTTCACAATATGAATTATATCACAGGTTCTTCCTTTACTGGTTCTTTTACTTACTATTTTCTTATACTTATCAATTCGACTTGAAAGTGGAATCATCCAATATATTCCATTATAATTGCTATCTTCAAAACAATAGTAATGTGGTCTATTTTGTTTTTTATTTCCTTTCAAATATGGATCCGACATATCCGAAAAAAAGCTATCTTTGATAATATAAAAACCATTTTTTATCATTTGTTAATCTCCACAAAAAAAGTCTCTTGCACTACGGCAAAAGACTTTTTCAACCCGACCATTTATATACCACATATCGGTCAGTGGTAAACTTTCATTTATATCCTAACAATTCCAGCCAAAAAAGTCAACCTATCTTCAATTTATCTTTAATAATTTCCATTGTCACCTTACTGCAAAGTTTGCCTCCAAACTCACCGGCTTTCTTTAAAATCTCCAATTCTTCCTTCACGCAATCCTCATACACAGCCTTTGGTAGATTTTGTGCAACATGCTTCATATGTTTCAATTCAAATTTCTCCGGTAAAATTCCATCATCAACAAGCTTATGATAGCACTTCATAACCCTTGCATCTGTTACAATCATGCGTATATACTCTTCTGCCTCTGCTTTTTCGTTCAATTTATTCGGATTTTCAAGTTTCCTTTTATGATTCTTCTTCTGCGTTTCCTTGAACTCCGGATTTACATATTTTAATATATGCGGACCTCTCTCCTGCTCCAATGCAGTCTGATTCTTTATGACGATTCCCTCTTGCTGCGTTCCATATGCCGGGGCATTGGCAAAGCTGAGACAATGGTTCCAACTAATAAATGGTCCATAGTATAATTCATGCGGATAACAAAAATCATATTTTTCAGCAAATTTTTTAACAAAATCCTGTGACAGCCATCTGCCTGAAACTGTATCATACACACTAAATAAATACCATTTGTTATAATTGGAATCATCATAAATGACCGTATGGCTCACAAGCCACTCTCCAAAAAATATATAATTCGGATATTTAATAAACGGCTCCTTATCCAGACTCTCAACATAAGTCAAAAAACCTCTCAACTGGTTGCTGAAATCAAGCTCATTTTTACTGCTAAAACATCTCAGTCTATCCAGCTTTTTATCATAATATATACTTGAATTGGCACCATCTATTTTCTCAGTGATACTGATTATATCTCCCTGTATAAATGCATCCGTGTTCTTTTCAAGTGTCAACGTATCATCAACGACCACGTCTTGTGTCCTTAGTCTTTGAATCTCAATATAATGTTCCATTTTATTCCCCTCTATTCATCCATATGTGTAACCATTGGTTATTGAAATAATATCATATCCAATGGTTATTGTCAACGTAAACATTGAAAAAAGCTAAATTATAATTTATAATCTTTTATGGTTACATTCAATCACTTGAATATCGATTTTTAAGAAGGAGCTTACCTATGAAATTTCAACCTGAAAGATTAATCCAACTCAGAAATACTCTAAATATAAATAAAGCAGAGGCCGCACGTCGCCTTAACATCTCGCCAATGGTATATGGCCGCTATGAAAATGGACAACGTGAACCCTCTTATCCTACAGTCGGTTTCATTGCGCAGACATTTAATTGCAACATAGATTATCTTTACGGAGCATCTGATAAGACAGATCCTGATTACATTATTGTTTCTTCATCCAATGATCCTGAGCTTTATTCACTCATCAAAATGATCAAGCAGGACAGCAATGTAGAAGGCAGAATACTTACATATGCACGCAAGCTTCTAGAAAAATAAAATACCATACTAATCAAAAAGAGCGGTGTATATAAATTACATCGCTCTTTTATCTAATAAATCATAATTCTTTTTCATCTCATGCATAAAATAATCTGTTGAATTACTTGCTGAATTTCACCAACTGCCACATTACTTACAGTTTCAAAATCAATCTCTTCCCAACCTTTCAACCAGGCATTATATGCACTATCCATTTCGTCTATAATATTTATGTAGTCAAAATGTAGCCACCGTTTTTATTCACCTCGAAACAATTTATTCACGATCACCGAATTTTTTAACTCCATGCGAGTTTTTTCTGGTGGCTTGCAAGTAAACTATGGAGGTACTCTATGAAAGAAGGATTTATCCAAAACACATTCTTGCCGAAGACCGTATATATTCTACAGGATGTAAATCTCATCTTCTGAAAACCAACCATTTGATAAGGCTGTATTTTTAACCGATTCCACATTTGCCGTATAAGCAACAACAGCCAAACTCTTTTGTGCTCTTGTGCAGGCAACGTAAAATAGACGCGCCGTTCTTGTGATGCTGGTATCCTTACCCTCACGCTTATTTTTTACGTCAGTATCACTTTGTGCTTTTGCGCCAAACAACTTCTCGTAACTAAACAAAAAACCTCTGGCCTGCGCATCGTCCATAATAACCATAACTCTAGGGAACTCTAACCCTTTAACGCCCTGATGTGTAGCAAAACAAGTATTGTTAGTAACGTATGATGAATATCTTTCCAATTCATAAAACGGTACAGATAATGCATTTCTTAGAGCAGTAACCTTTTCGCTTTCACCTTGGGAGAATTCCGTTAATAATTCATCAACACGGCTTGTAACCTTAAATAATCCCGTATCTCGGATGGATTTTAAAACATCCAAACAAGATGGAATCTTTTCATCGTCCCAGAGATGCATTAAAGCCTCTACTGCGGCATCAGCTTTTTCAAGCATTTTAGTTTGATCGCCTAATTCAGATGCAAAAGCTTCTTTATTTAATAAAGGAGAATTCTTTCTGACAATTTTTGCGACCTCAAAGTCATTTCCACCCTGATATGCTGCCACTAACGGAGACACAATCTTTGACAAAATCGACAATTCTGTAATAGACCCATCGCGCAGAGATGTGTCAAATTTTCCCGAATCATTTAGAGGCATATATAAATCAGAAAAACCGAATCGACTTGCCGCCATATGATGTTCGAGAATTAGACTTTTATACTGTGTATCGTCATTCCAGCCGATATCTCCGGTATCTTGTGCCATAATCTCTACAACCTTTTTTTCGATACTTTCTTTATCATCCGAAATTGAAGCAATAAATAATCGTACAATTCCTTCCTCTGCATCACTTCTTGCCTTCTGTTTTTGATTATCTACAGTACTCCTTATTGAATTAGCTAAATCGACAATGCGATTAGCGCTTCGATGATTCATTACTTTCACTGGTTTTATCCATTCGTCAGGAATGCAATTAGCGAGATTATCTTTCCCATCGTTATAAATTCTTTGCATGGTATCACCGAACATTCCAACAATAAACCTGTCTTTATATTTTTCGCATACAATAAGCAGGGCATCAACCAGTTCCTTTTTCGTATCTTGGCTTTCGTCAATAAGCAGTATTGGGTATTTTGCCGTTAAAATATCCTGCATGGTTGGTTCCATAGCAATAAACTCTGTACTCATTTTAACGACCTCGCTATGACTCAGGGCATCGTAGCCGACATTATTTCCATTTGGATTATAAGAAAACTTTTTTACTGTTTCAATTTTTGCAAGTCGTTCTGTTTTCTTCCTGATATCCTCAGCTCTTTTTTCGCCCACCTTACCGCCACGCCCCTTAAGCTGCTTTTGCCTAAGCTCTTCAATTTCTTTCTTAACAGATTGTGTAATCCATTCCTTTATATCTGCCTGATAACTCTTTATTAAATCCCACAAAAAACTATGTATCGTAGATACAGAAAAGATCGGTTTATACTGCAATCTCTTGGATATTTCGTCACAGGCCGCATTCGTGTAAGTAATGACGGCAATTTGTTTACCGTTCATTAAAAGACTTTCACCTCGTTCTTTATCTAAAAAGGTGAGTGTGTTTATAAGACTTCTGGTCTTTCCGGAACCTGCTCCTGCAAATACAAAGAAACATTTAGGGGCGTCTACAGAGAAGCAATCTTGTATCTCTTTATCTACATGATCATCAATATGGTTATCTATGGAACGCTCTTCCAAGGGCATTATTTTTGTCATGTCTCATTCCTCCGGATCTAAATATGATTGTAGCCACTCCAGTCCCTCTTCAATATAAGCGGGAACTATAAGTTGGTTTGGATCTACAGCATAAATCAAATCTAATGCAAATTCGGCCTTTTGATCAGACTTGCCATTACGTAGTATTTCATATACCCCTTTATGAAAATCTTCAAAGGAGTTTGCTGAATCAATCTCATCGCTCACTCTCTTTACTAAACTGCCAGTATCATCTGTCGAAATTCCTTTAAAGAGTTGATAATTCGTATACACAAGGCAGTCTTCGAATGTGCTTGCAATAGCTTCTTTAACAGTACCATCATAGTCAATAGTAACCGGAGTTTGATATGCAACTCGGATAGAGTATTTGTATGGTGTTTCCTTAATTATTTCTTTCTTTGCAGAAGGAATCGCCAAAAGCCTGTCCAAATCCTTTTCCTTAACCAACCATTGAGCAATTGTATAGTTACCGCTAATAAGACCTTTTCCACGTTCTGGACAAGCCGCTTTATGATGTCCTTCTTTTTCCGCTGAATCCATGTCTGCAATAACGAGCGTAGGTATACATAACTTCTCAATCAATGGATTGAGGCGATGCGAGTGACGACCATTTATACTGAGTATCGATATATATCTTTGATATAGCTTGGGATATTTGTTTCGTATAAAATGTGGCAATAGCATATTCTCCGCCGAACCCTCGACCAGAATCACAGCATCAGCAAAGAACAAATCGCAATGTGTTGATTGCAGGTAGCGCGTAACAAATTTATCAGTTTCATCTTCCTTCCCGAATACATCGGAAAGATTTATTACCTTTGATGTTGCAATTGTGCTTTCCGAACCTTCCGATAACCGTTTAAAGTAGCGCAAATCTGCAAAATTGGTTTCCCGGGCGACATGGCTTGAATGGGTGCTAATTACTAGCTGCGTAGCAAAATTCTCGTTCTCTTTTATAAATTTATGATTTGTTAAAACATCATACGCTTTACGGATAAATACCTGCTGTACCTGAACGTGAAGATGTGCTTCCGGTTCTTCAACCAAAACTAAATGCAACGGCTCAATCGCCCGATCAGAATCTTGCTTTGCCTGTTTAGCTTTTCCCTCACGCATCCAGTCGTCCCTGAAACGCATTAAATCAAAGACCATAGAAATAAGGTTCTGATAACCAAGACCGTTGTATTTTTCTGATAATTTTAGACTGTCATCACTTTTACTAAGAGCGTATTGTACGGCAGCGTCATGCTTTAAGGTCTCACTCGTAGACATTTTTGTAGCAATTGTGAGTTTGGGGTCTGCTATTCCAGGGTATCCCAACCCCTCCAACTCATGAATTGCCGGTTCAAATTTTATTGCAAGATTTCTGTCAAATGCTTTCCTCGCTTCCTCGGTAGCCTGCAAAATATCTAAATCCTCTGGGGAAGGGGATTTCTCTGGATCGAGGTGCTTATCATAATAGCTGCGCATTTGTTCAGATAACTGTTTCTTAGTCCTTTCGGTTCCATCTGCATTGTCTGGGTCTGCAAACCCTCGCTGTGCATCAATCATGTCCACTTTAATGATTCCTTTTAATGGATTATCAGTAAAACATTCCATTTCGAAGGGCGTTGACGGCGGATCATCTGCTTCTGCTTTTGCAGGATCTAAAATAAATGTCTTAATCGAAAAATATGTGTTGAAATTCTTCTCTAGGAATTCACACAAGTTTTTCGGATATAATCTTATTTCAACTTTTTCTTTCGCTTTTTCAGTTTTACGTGCTGCGAAATATGCCTCTCTATACTCTAAAAATAACTTAGAAATATCTTTCGGTAGAAAGGCCAACCTAACACCTAATTCACCTCCGCGCCATTTCAACGTTGGAATAATACCAGACACATAGTGTATTTCGTTTCGCGAAATATCAAGCCACATATCCATTTTAGGAACAAATGATTCCCATTCTGCCAAATCAACGGGTTCTTCGCATTCTTCTTGGATCCATCTATCTCCAATCTGATTGATATCTGAACGTTTTGATATGGTTATATCGTTAAAAGTGAACCTCCTATCTGCAAGGAATTTGCCAAGAGCATCCATAGCAGATGTTTTTCCACTATTATTTGCACCAACGAAAAGCGTGATCTTTTTACTAAAATCTATATGGCATTGTAAAAGTTTTCTAAAATTTTGAATATTTATCGCCAGTATTCTCATACTCTACCTCCGCATTTCACCAATAATTATTTTTGTTAATTGTAAATAAAAGTAACATGACACAATATGAAGAAAGGTGCACTCTTATTAAGCCTTATACCGTCTTCTGAAATTTCAATAATATTCCATTTGTTTTTTCTAAAATCGTATACACATAACGATTTTTTTGACCATCGCTGACTCTCCCCTCAGTGCCAGCCTACAATTATTCATCCAACATTAGTTTTCCCGCTTTTGCTTTCGCCTTTAATCGGGCAAGTTGTTCTTTTTCAACCTGCTAAATGCTTTTTTCTGGTGTCGGTAAATCTTCCGGCATTGTACCACCTATTTTCTCCACTTTTATATTTGTACGATCACAAATAATGCGAATTATCAATTCGTTTTTTGTGTGATTTTTATTATCTTATATGTATTATCCATTTCGCCTATAATATTTATGTAGCCAAAATGTAGCCACCGTTTTTTATTCACCTCAAAACAATTTATTCACGATCTCCGGATTCTTCAACTCCAATAGAGTTTTTCCAGTGGCTTACAAGTTTTCTCTTTGAAAACAAGAATTATCCTCTAATGTCTTGTAAATCAAGGGACTGGGCAGTGTTTGTTACGGACACGTTACTAACCCACGACACCTCATCACCATTGATTTCACCTCTACCTTTTATAAGAAAAACGTTATCATTACCGCATCCTTTATAAGCGTTGTAATGCAATTTTTTCTATATTAAAACGCTTTTCTAAAAAATCAATCATCTTATCTGATAATCTTCTTAATGTGTCCAAAAAAGAATAATAATCCATTCCATTATAACAAGTTTCAACAATACCATAGAACGGCTTTTGAATATTTTCTATAGAGATTACTTCCTGATTCTCAAGCCCATAATGCATCATACAATTACGAAACTTAGACTGGAATAAAACTTTTGCTAAACTAAACGTTTCTGTAAACCCTCCAAAATCAATACACAGATCAATATTATTGTCACAATAATTTTTTAACCGTTGAATTGCTCGATAAGTATAATATGTTACAATATATTCCACTCGAAAAAGCCACATATTGCTATCGTCAAATAGCGGTCTCAAAATATGCTTCACAAAATTCATATTACAAACTAAATTAAGAAAGAATAAATTTAAGACTTTCGATGAATTATCAACGAACAACTCGTCATTCTTATTTGTATTCAAATCATAAAAATAATCTATTGATACCCCTATACGTAATCTTTTTACATCTGGTGGATCAATAACTTGCGAAAATCCATCTCTTATCGATGCCACAAATGCCCCCATCTGACTTCCCAATTCATATTGCAACTCTCCTGTTTTCTGATTAAATATATCATCAATTTCTAAAAAATCAGCAAGCATCTGCGTGTTTCCTACAACATGATTATCTTCTGTCCAATATGTACCAAGATTCAAATGGATATTCCAACTTTTCATAAAATCAAATCTTAATTGTGCTCTATACTGTTCATCCTGATCAATATCTACCAATTCTATTCTTTTCTTTGATTTTCCAAAACTTTCTCCATATATTTTAATAAAATTACGTATATCTTTGACTTTTACCGCTGAAGTTTCCTCGATAAAAGTTTCTCCCATATATTCCTGACAAGATTGGATAAACAATGCATAATATGGAATAATCTCCATTGCAAATATAGGATCCCTTTCAGTCTTCATAAGAGAAAAAATAGTTTCCGCATCTTCTTGCATAATATGGACAGTAATCATCTTTTCTAAATTTTCCATTATTTTATCTGTACGTCTCCTCTATACATATCAAATTTCCTGAATATGTCGCTATACTTCTGTCGAAAGTGCAGTTGCAGCAATGCTAATCAAAGATGGAATCTGCACTTCCTGAATGTATTTATTAAAAAAAGCCTGATCACGTTGACGAAGAGGTATACGGGGTCTGGCAGGAATACCGGCAAATATATTACCGCTTTCCTGAAGCAGTGCATTACATGACTCTCGTGCCTTCCCTGTCAAATTGGAAACCAATACTGAAAAAAGAATCGTCAATGTAGTAAGACGTTGCTGTCCATCAATAACATCAGCATATGGTTTGTCTTCCTCTTTAATAAGCACAATTGTGCCAAGAAAATAATTATCTAATAGTTCTGTTCGGTAAAATTCATATAAATCATCAAATAAAATTCCTGCTTCTTCCGTAATCCATGCATAATGGCGTTGGTATGCAGGTATATGATATTCAAAATCAAAGCTAAAAATTTTCAGCAATTGATATTCCTTTCCTGTAATTTTACTGCTCATAGTACACCGCCAATGTTTCATTTGTCACAAAAATAGTACATACTTAAAGTACTTTACAGATAGGCACTCGTGCCGAAAGGGCAACCCTTGTCCGAAATCTTGATTTCGCATATCTCCCGGATTGAATAAATCTTCAATCCGGAGACAGCTCCACAGGACGCACGATACATGGCATTGAAAATGCATATATAGAAGTGCTCTCTTAGCGTTGCTAAGAGAATTTACATCTCTAAATATTGTCTTACAACCTTCTGTTCCTGCTCTGAAAAGCCATACATATCATAAAAAATCTGATCGATTTCTTTTTCAAGATCATGGCTGTCCTCTTGCTTACTTTTAAGTTGTAAAATATTGATTACAAGTCGCTCAACATCAATAGCCTTTTTTTGATCATAAATAAATGGAAGGGTGTCAATAGCTGTCGAAGAATATGAATAATATCCTCCTTGCTTTAATGCTGCTGTATTATGTAAGTAAAATTGCATAATTCCGAATTTAAAAAAGCCAAAATATACTCAACACTCACATTCTCGTCTTCTGATGTAACAGAAAAAACTCTACCACAGCTAAACGCAGACCCCGTAATATCCAGCGAAAACTTATTTCTCTTAACTTCTCCCGGACTTACTATTTTTTTCTTTTTAAATCTGGATAGTTTTCCAAATCTGACTAAACCATACCAGTCTTCCTTATCCCCAAATACCTTTCTTGAATCTTTTCTCGCTTTGAGTATTTCTTCATGTTCCTTAATATACTCATACGTCTGAGGATATGAGTTTTGAATTTCCTGCAACGGTATTAAAACTGTATTGTCACCATTTTCCGCATAAGGATAATATATTTTTCTTGTTGGTTCTGCGTATGCATATCGTGAGCAACTATCTGCTCTTATGACAGGGATTGTCATTGCATCTTCAAAAGGAACCTTCTCATCTTTCATAAACATTAAAACATCATCTTTACCAGTAAATGCTCCAGCCCAACATTTTGCATATTTTTTTAATATATCCGGTGTAGCAGATTTCATTTTATCAAGACAATCCTTGACTTCTTTACTTTTTAATATCCATCCTTCTTCTTCCAATGAATCATAAGAAAGTTCAATAAATTGTTCAGATGAGGGAACAATAAAAGGAAGTTTCGGAACTTTATAAAAATAGAAACTCTTTCTTCGTACTGATTTTTTTTCAAAAAAGAAGATACTCACATACGTAAGTGCCCCATCAAAAACAGGTAGATCAGCAAAATCTACAATTCTATTTGCAAATGTGTTATCAATAATAAATTTTCTAATACGTGTTCCATAATCTGTTGTAAGAAATTGATTTGAAGTAATAAAGGACACTTTACCTTCTGCCTTAACTAAGCTGTAGCCTAGTTCTATAAACAATGTTGAAATATCAATTCTTTTCCACGCTGTTTCATAATTATCCTTATAATAATCAACATCTTCATGGCTCAATTCCTGCACTCTGATATACGGTGGATTACCAATAATACAATCAAATCCCAGAAAAGTTCCTTTCTCAGAAATAATCTCTGGAAACTCTAATGCCCATTCGAAAGAGTCTTTATATATATCCCGTGCATAATTCGTATCATATGCCAAATACAATTGATTTCCTTTTGCTTTCATTACCAGTTGCTGGCAAGCCATATGAAGATTATCTTTGATCTTTGAAACAATATTTTTGAGTTCATGTTTTTCTCGTTTGTCTGATGCAGAATGATATTTTTTTACTGTTGCCTTATAGACTTTAATTAATGCCTGATCACTTTTTGAAAATCCGACATCTTTTGTTCCAATGTTCTGCCCTACCTGAAATTGAATTTTATGAATCAAAGAGTTACCACACTTAATATTAATATCAATATTCGGTAACGTCTCCATGACACCATTTTCATAATAAGCATTTTTAAGAAGTTCTATCCACAAACGTAACTGGCAAATAGCAACAGCATTCGGATTAATATCTACACCAAACAAACAATTTTCAATGATCTTCCTTTTCTCTATAAAGAGAGTTTTTTGTATTGATTGAGAAAGGAAGTCATTTGGTTCGTATTTGAATTCCCTTCCTTGTCCATCAAATACACATAACACATCGTCAATTACAGCTAATTCATATTCACGGAACGGTGTCTTTCCATCATATTTCAATAGCACTCCTAGTTCTTTTTTCAAAACAATAATTCTATTTAGTGCAGAAACCAAAAAATGTCCTGAGCCTACTGCGGGATCACAGATTTTCAGACTATCTATAATCTCATTTATTCTTTTTATCTGGGCAAAAGAATTTGTATCCATTACAAATTTGACATCATCAATAGTCTTGCAATGCCACATAAATTCCTTATTCAGTTTTTCAATAACCGTATTTTCAATAGTTTCCTGACAAATATATTCTGTTACAAAACTCTTAGTATAAAAAGAACCTTCTTTATATCCATTTATTTTTTCAAAAATCAATCCTAAAACAGATGCATCAATTATTTCACTGGAAATGATTTTTTCGTCTTCATTTACATTTTGTGCGGTAAAACTAAAAGCATTTAAAAAGTCAATAATATACTCCAACAGTGGTATATTATCTGGACTTTTCTTTCCAAGAACTGATGCTTTCTTTTTCTTTATTGGCTCATTCTTAACCTCACGAATGTTTACATACTTTGTTTCAACTTCATACCGCTCGAATAATGAACTATTCAAATATGGCACCTGTTCGAATTGCTTTAAAAACGATGTGTCATCTCTTTCTCTTTTTCCGAGGACATCAAAGAAAAGATACTGAACTTCCTGAAAATCTTTTATTTTGTCATTATCCAAAATTCGGTATTCTGGACAATCTCTATTAAACGAGATAAGTTGCCCTTCAAAAAGTTTGATAAATAAAAGTCTATTAATCCAAACCAACACGATTTCAAATGTTTCTTCTTTCGCCAGATCTTCCGGGCGTTCTTTTTCCTCAGTTAAAATTGAATACACCTGATTTGCCAGGGAACCATTTACAGATGGATCAATAATAATTACATTTTTCTTATCTACTTTTGCTTCTTTCAACCCCATAAGATAAAGTAATTCCTGATAGAATTTTCCATTTAATACATGGGTCTTTGCAATCTGTTTGTATCCATCTTTCAGCAAATAATCACGCTTAAATATCTTGAACAGATACTGCCAATTTGATTTTTTGGAATACATTTTGTCAATTTCAAAATAAACATACCTCAATTTTTCAGTAATATTTATCTGTGAAAAATATTCAGATAACGCACCATAAAATTTATTTACATCTCTATACGGTAACTGGTTGTTCTCAAACTTATAAAACAGTTTTTCAATATAACCTTCACATAATTTGTCTAAATCCTGAGCATTAATCAATACCCATGTCCGAGAATCCGTAATAATCAACCTACGTATTTCTGAAACATAATTAATTTTAACCTTTTTCCCGGAAACATCTCTGGTTTCACAAAGATAATAATATACTATTTCCCATAGAGCCTTCCGGTTAATGTCATTTTCCAAAACCATTTCCATTTTATTTGCCGGTTTTTTCATTTCCAAAATTGCATACAAAATATTATTGTACATAATAGCACTATCCACTCTTTTGTATGCGTTGATCTCAAATTTGGGGTCAGAATAAAAAGTGGCTCTTAAAAATCTATTTACAATATTTTTAATATGTTCTTCTGTTTCATTATTCTTTACCGCAAAATTAATCTGTTTCATATACGACAACAAATTATTTCCAAAACTCTCGAGGATTACTTTATCCAATCTCAATTTGTAATAACGTTCATCAAATCGCTTTAATGCAGCTTCTATGGATTCTTTTGCCATTTACAACCCCTCATTTACTTTCTTTAAATTTCATTATTTCATCAATCGTACAATTCAGTGTTCCACATATCTTTTCAACAAACTGCATGGAAATATATTCGTTTCTTCCCAACTTGGCGAGAATATTCCCGCTGATTCCCGAACGATGCTGTAATTCAATTTTTTTCATATTCTTTTTAACCAACAGTTCCCACAGTCTTTCATAACATACTGCCATGTCTGTACCTACATGTAAAACTATATAAATTGTATCACGTTTTCATTAGATTGAATACCTCAAAGATTTTTATTTTCCATATTCCTAAAATGAATTTCTAAATTCCACCGCATGCCCCCTCTTGCACTGGAATTTACTTTTTCAAGTCAGCTAAACAAATTTGCCACCAAAACGATGTGATGGAGAGTCGTTGCTATTAGTAGCAGCGCAAAAGAAAAGTCTCGGAATCCTCTTGTTTAGCGGGTTCCGAGACTTGCGGCTTCTACTCAAATTCAATATCAACAACTATATATTGTATCTGATTGTTCGAATTTGTTGAATATATGGTATGGATTTTCCATATATTCTAGTCATTCTAGAGTTCTACACGCATTTTAGTATACGAAATAGAGACATTATTCTATTATTCTATTATTCTATTATTCTATTATTCTACTATTCTAAAATGATATTTCTTTGCTCTCATTTCAAACGCAATCTGTGTTCCCTCCATAACATCACAAATCTCTTTTCTTATGTTTCCATCATCCATTGTACCTTGATATTTTGTTTTGATAAGATCAGTATCCGAATCCATTGAGATAATGTATTCTGCATCACCATTTACTGGAATATTTGCATTGTGAGTCACGACAATAATCTGTCTTTTCGATTTGGTTTTCTTTAATCTAGTCACTATCAAATCATATACAAGCTTATTATCAAGATCATCCTCTGGTTGATCAAGTAATAAAGGAAGATTACCGTACGCCAATAAAAATGTTAATATTGCGGTTGTTTTTTGCCCCGCAGACGCATTCGATAGAGGTATATACTTCTTTGACTTTTCTGGCTTATATGAAACTACCAAATCATCCTCTGGTATAAAGTATATCATCCTAGCAAATGCCTCTGGTGTCATTTCGGTTATTGCTGCTCTGGTTCTTGCTGCATAATCTGTGGTATTATTTTTATTTCTGATGTTTTGAACTACTTCTCTAAACTTTTCCGTTCCATCCTTTCCAAAGAAAATATCAGCAAACATTTCTATATCCTCATCAATCGTAGCATTTGACTTATTTAGAACGGTTTTCATCATTTGGATAAACGACACTCTATTTCGTCTTCGTTGAATTTGAAATTTAACATTTGTATCTTGTCCAATGACATTGTTAAGAAATTTGGTTCTCATTTGAGATATCTGAGTTGATGCATCCGAATATTCCGCATAAAGCTGTTTTCTTTCTTCCTGTATAATCTCCAGTTTTTCTTTACTAACTCTTACTTTATCCAAATCATTTATTTTACTCTTCTTTTTCTCTAACAACTCATCTAGTTTGTCAAAATTAATACCTTCATTTCTCAACTTGGCAACAACCTCGTTGTATTGTGTAGCAATATCTTTTCCTGTATTTTGCCAACCAGAATCCTCAACCTCTTTTTTCAAATTTTCCAAGTCCAAATTTATTAAGTCTAAGATTTCTTTGATTGAGTTTTTTCTTTGCGCATACCTTTCTACCGCCTGCGTCATTATATCTTTTAATTCGAGATCTTCAATGATTGTAATTTTCTCGTCCCCAGGCTCCAAGTCATCTAAAGCCTTCCTTAGCTGCTCACTTTGCTCATTTCGAGTTCTATAATAATCATTAAATATCTTAGATTGTGTCTCAAATTTTTGTTTCTTTTTTAATACTTCTGATATTCCACTAGACTCATATCTACTGATTTGTTCTTCTATATCCTTTAATTCTGTAATATATCTAGTTTCTTCTCCGATTGTTTTTTCTAAATCATTTATTTCTAAGCATTTTGCAATCACTTTATTTAATTTAGTATCTTTATCGATGACTACTTGATCAATTTCTTGAATATCTCGATCAATAATGCTTAATAAAGAATTTGAATCTATTGCCAGCTCATATATCTGCTTTTGCGTATATATTTGAGCTTTAAAGAAATCCAAATAATTCACATCTGATATTTCAATCCATTCTCCCTCTTCTAAGCGATATAATTTACGAGATTGATTCTCCATATTTTGAATATCGTCAATTTCCAACTTATATGACTGTTCTGCTCTATTTAAATACATAGTTATCTTAGAGTCTTTTTGGAAGATTCCCTTTTTGTCTTTCTTGTTAACTTGTTTATAAAAATTATCCTGCTCTGCTTTGATTAGATCTAGATTTTCTGCATCGAAAGACTTTGTTCCACCTGCGATTACTCTAATAATTGAAGATTTTCCACTTCCTCTACCACCAATAATTGTATTTAACTGTGGGTTGAAGGATACTTCTATCGTATCGTTTTCATTAAGTAAGGTGTTCTCAATCTCTACTTTTTGAATCCATAATTCAGGTTCAATATCTGGTATATTTCTGGATTCGAATATATTACGAACTCGCATATCAAATGATAAAAATGCCTGTCGCACACTCTCCAAATCTGGTCCGGTATGCATTTTCAACCACGTGTAACTTCTTCCGATTCCCCACAAACCATGTTTTGATTGCCCTTCATCACACGGATTATCCGAAAAAGAAAGCAAAGGTAAATCCGATTTTAATGCCTGTAAGTAAGTGTTATACCATTCTTTCGCCTTATCCTTAGATATTTCTCTTCCATATTTTTCACTTAACTTTGCACAGGCTGCATCTATATTGTGGTCTGCTTGATATTTCTCCCAAACATCCACATTTACCACCTGTACAGCACTTAAATACTGCCTATCTAATAATTTATTCACATTATCGTAACTAATTTCACATATACCATTAAATTCGTCTATGTGTGCTGCAATAACAAGGACTCCCATCCCTTGAGCCTTTTCACACACTTGATCTATGGTTCCTTGTCCAGTAGATGCGCTATCACCTAATGTTTCACTATAAATGCCTACGGAGCTCAAAAGTCGCGTACGTTTTCTCCAGAACAAGTGGTATCAAATAGGATAAGCAAATGAACCTTACTAGAATCACAAGATAATTCTACACCAGGGAATGCTATAATATCATTTTCTTCACAAAGCTGTTTTATTTCGTCGATCCCTCTATAATCATTATGATCAGTTATAGCTATACATTTTAAACCTTTTTGCTTGACCTCCTCAACCCATGACTGTGGTGTATCTATATCTTTGTCTCTATAACATTTGCTTTTCATGGTATGTAAGTGAAAATCACACTTATACCATTTCAATCCAACATACTCCATTGTAATCCTCCATATACATATCTATATTTTATCAATCAAGTAATAAATATTTCGTGTACTTATTTAAAAACATACTTTCCTTTACCTTTCCCAGAAACTGGTTCAACAATCTCCAATGCTCGAATCTTTTTCATAATCTCTTTCGCCGAAGATGTTGAACACCCAAGTATATTTTCCACTTCCGGTGCTCCAAATATTTGTTTTTCATCGATTGCATCATATATTTTTAAAATATACTTCTTTGTTTTCTCACTATAGGTCTGACCATCTAATAAAATATTGATTTTTTCAATAGTCAGCTTTTCTCCTTCTAAATCCGACTTTTCAACTCCTATAACTAGCTTTTCTCCTTCAAAACCTGCCTTTCCATCTTCAATAGCCAGCTTTTCGCCATCGAGACCTGGCTTTTCAGTCTCAAAATCTACGCCTTCAATTGTTCTGGTCTTATCCGTAATGTCAATCGCTATGGTTCCACCATATGCATTTGCAAAAGCCACAAGAGGAATTGCTAATGCCTTAGGATCTATCTGAATACTCTTTCTGTCAAGTATTTGTTTTTAATCTTTTTCTTTGACTTCCTCTATTGTCAAGATTTCACCTCCCTATTCATATAAAGAATAGTAATATACTTTGTATGGCTTATAGCTATTTATCATTTTCTTCGCTCAGCTTGTCCCTGTATATTTCTATCATATTTCCCTTTGAATCTCGCCATTCACGCCATCCATCATTTGCTGCATAAACTACAATAGCTCCTGCAAAACTAGGTGAACATTCTCCTAGTTCTGTATCTTCTAATAGAATTCCATTTTTATCCAATGCAAGTTCTAATCTTTTAGCCACAGCTTTAGATGATACTCCAACTCCTGGATTAAGTGCTAAATTACTACCTTTAAGAAGTGTCCAGTTGCCATTCACAATTCGAGCTTTTGCAGAAACAACTTTGCCTTCCTTTTTACTATTTCTCGAATAAACATAAATTCCATCTGGAATAATTTTACTGCGCCCATTATCTGTAGCTTCATCAAATATTTCTTCCTTTGATTCTGTTTTAGGGAAAATAACTTCACCATCAAAGGAAGATAACAGTTGAATTGCTAAATTCACATCTAAAGCAAACATTTCTGTGTCTCCCACTCTACTCTTCTGAAAAATAGAGTGAAGCATAGTTTCTTTTTCATTATAGTCCTCAACTTCTATCGCAAATGAACGCTTTAGACCTGTAATATTACAATAACCATTATGTTCAAGATGATACATTCTGCTTTCAAATCCATCTGAATTTGTCTTTCCAATCTTTATAAGTCCTGGCACCACAGATGTCATAATATATATAATACCTTTTGCCAAATTCTTTTCCTCCCATTGCGGTTTAAAATCGTAGATTATATATAAATTGCAATCGGAATAATCATTACAACAGGAGCTTCTATCGTGGTTGTAATGCCACCTTCTCCAACAAGCTGGCTAAGAGATGGGTCATTAAATAAATCCTTGAATTCTTTCATCTTATCTAATTGCAATTTAGAAAAAACAGTATTTCTCAATAAGCTTATCTCCCCTGAATCCTTACAAATTTGCACTATTTTACCTAAAATCTTATAGTTACCATCTGTAATTTCAGTCATACTATTATTTAAGAAATAGTTTTCATCTGTAGGCAGAATAACTTTTAAATCAGGCGTTTCACAAATAATATCTTTTTTGCCGTCTGCTTGTAATCCATTAATCAATCCTTCTATTTGAGAATTGAACTTAGCATCAGACATTAATTTGTCCTTTTTGCTCTGATTCCCCTTGGGTTTATCAGAAAACAGATTAGCTAGTATCATCATCTCTTTCAATGCAGCCAACATATCAATTAATGGATTTGTTTTCAAATTCCCTTGAATTTCTACAAAGTCACCAATCTCGTACTTATTAACATCCCTTTTAATCAATTTTGCATCCTCAAGGTCTGATTTAAGTTTTTGAAACAAAGATACTGTTGTATGCGTCTTTTCTTCGGTAATCGTTTCTCCACTGTTATTACCAGATTTCAGCTTTCCCTTAATTCCGACATTAAACAAGGCAAAGTGATTTCCTGTACCAATATTTGCTTCTGCATCCTCTTCTCTGTTCTTATTTCTAGATGTCTGAATATTTTTTACTTCCGAAAATCCATCTTCAATGGTTGCTAGCATATCAAAAACAATTTTCGTGTTAAGATATATTGGTATCGTTAATTTGTTTTTATCAATTTTTTCTCCCAACTCTATCCCTCCTCGCAAAGTTTGGTTTGATTCTGGTTATTTTAACGCAATTACCTATACCTTCTTGTATTTATAACCAGCATCTTTTCCACTCATTAATCTTCGTTTCACACATTTTTAGTACCAATCCAGTACCATTGCTATATTGTCATTATTGTGTGTAGTTCCGGTGGCTTGCAGGTTTGTTTACTATTCAGAGAATAATCATCTGATAGTTTGCAAGTCCACCTATGGAAATTATAATCTCCGGACAATGTTTCTACAACTAGAAATTTTGACGTACTAATGGATAGCATCATTCTTTTCCATATCATTCATCAATTTATCAAAGTCACTTTCATATAGTGAATCCTGT
>OGCM01000389.1_pt1 | contig 70832 bp, 73 predicted proteins | sample 1570151 | NCBI WGS metagenome assembly OGCM01 (sample SAMEA4370582, study PRJEB24528) | human gut metagenome
GCTTCATCGGTTGCGGCTTTTCGATGCGGTGGAGAGACTTGTTCGGGTTGGGCAGATGACGCAGGTCCTCCAGATTTAGATGTTTGTCACCGGGGACAAGTTCGTCACGGTGGATGCGGAAGGCGTCGATCAGAAAGTCGAGGAAGTCCTCCGGCATGGCTCGGTCGTAGACGAAGCGGCAGACGTCGCCTATTTTGCGCTTTTTTACTTTCTTTTTCAGTTGTGCCACGAGGTCGGCGCTGCTGGCGGTGTCGTCTATCAGGATATCGGCATCGCGGGAGATTTTGATGCAGTAGCTGGAGTCGACGTCGTAGCCGGGAAAAATGAGGTTGAGGTTCGCTTTGATGATGTCTTCGGTGAACATGATATAAAAGTGGTTGTCATGGGACGGAAGTTCGATGAAACGGGGCACTTTGGCGTACGGCTGTTTCATGACGAAATAAGATGGCTTCCGGTTGGTGGCGTTCTTTTCATCTTTCAGATAAAGACGGATAGCGAGGTAGAGCCGGTTATCCCGGAGGAAAGAGACAATTTTGTCCTTCGATACGGGCACGGGTTGCAGGTAAGGGAAGATTTCTTCCCGGAAAAAGTCCTTGATAAACTGCTGATGGAAAGGTTCTACATGTCTGTCCTGGTAGAAAATGATATGGTTTTTGCGCAGGGCGGGTAGTATCTTTTCTTCATAAATGCGTACACGGTCGTCCAGCTGGCGGTTTACTTCCTGATTGATTTCCTCTACGAGTTCACGGGCCGATTGTACGGTTTCTTCATCGCTTTCGGTGGCACCGGATGCAACGGCCTTGTGGTCTGCCACCCGAATTTTGTAAAACTCTTCCAGGTTGGAAGAATAGATGGAGATGAAGTTGATGCGCTCGTATAGCGGCAGACGCTCGTCCAATGCTTCGAGCAACACCCGATAATTGAATGAGAGCCAGCTGATATCACGTTTAAAATAATTATATTTGCTTTCCATGTGCTTTAAGATTTTCCCAAATATAGTATCTTTGCAGGACTAAACAAAGAAAATTATGACAAGAATTGGATTATTGTCCGATACCCACGCTTATTGGGACGAAAAGTATCTCGAATATTTTGAGTCATGCGACGAAATCTGGCATGCCGGAGATATCGGTTCGGTAGAAGTGGCCGAGAAGTTGGCGGCTTTCCGTCCGCTCCGGGCGGTTTACGGAAACATAGACGGGCAGGAAATACGGAAGATGTTTCCGCAGGTAAACCGTTTCACGGTAGATGGAGCCGAGGTCTTGATCAAGCATATCGGCGGTTATCCGGGCAAGTACGACCCTTCCGTCATCGGCAGCCTCATGGCTCGTCCGCCGAAACTTTTTATCAGCGGACACTCTCATATATTAAAGGTGAAATACGATAAAACGTTGGACATGTTGCACATCAATCCCGGTGCCGCCGGCATGTCCGGATTCCATAAAGTGCGGACAATGGTGCGCTTTGTCATCGACAACGGAACGTTTAAGGACTTGGAAGTAATTGAACTGGCAGGGTAGATTTCTTACAATTCATTTTGTCACGTCAGATTTCTTTCCGACCTTTGCACGCAGTAAATGAATAACTCAGACGACAATGAAAGGAATTATTCTAGCCGGTGGAAGCGCCACTCGTCTTTATCCGCTTTCCAAAGCGATTTCCAAACAAATCATGCCCGTATACGACAAGCCGATGATTTATTATCCGCTGTCAACGCTTATGCTGGCAGGAATACGGGAGGTGCTGGTCATCTCTACTCCGCGTGATTTGCCGATGTTTCAGGACTTATTGGGCTCAGGTGAGGAGCTCGGAATGTCTTTCTCTTACAAAATACAGGAACAACCTAACGGACTGGCGCAAGCCTTCGTGCTGGGAGCTGATTTCCTGAATGGTGAGGCAGGTTGTCTGATTCTTGGGGACAATATGTTTTATGGACAGGGGTTTTCCGCCATGCTCCAGCGCGCTGCCAGCGTGGAAAAGGGGGCCTGCATTTTCGGCTATTACGTGAAAGACCCGCGGGCTTACGGCGTAGTAGAATTTAACGGGCAGGGAAAAGTCGTTTCTCTGGAAGAAAAGCCATTGGTGCCAAAGAGTAATTATGCCGTTCCCGGACTTTACTTCTACGACGCTACCGTAACGGAAAAAGCCGCTTCTCTCCAGCCTTCGGCTCGTGGAGAATATGAAATAACGGACTTGAACCGCCTGTATCTCGAAGAAGGCACGCTGAACGTGGAACTGTTCGGACGCGGATTCGCTTGGCTGGATACCGGCAATTGCGACAGTCTGCTCGAGGCTTCCAACTTCGTGGCCACCATTCAGAACCGGCAAGGCTTCTACGTCAGCTGTATCGAAGAAATAGCCTGGCGGCAAGGATGGATTTCGTCCGGACAATTGCTGCTGCTCGGACAGAAACTCGAAAAGACCGAATACGGTAAATACCTGATAGAACTCTCAAAACAACCCTTGAAATAAACATAAATAATCATATATGAAAACTTATCTGGTGACCGGTGCCGCAGGATTTATTGGCGCCAATTATATTAAGTATATCTTGGCCAAGCACAGCGACGTAAAAGTGGTAGTTCTTGACGCCCTGACGTATGCAGGTAATCTGGGAACTATTGCCAAAGATATTGATAACGAACGTTGTTTCTTTATCAAAGGAGACATTTGCAGCCGCGATGTGGTAGACAGCCTCTTTGCCGAATACCGTTTCGACTATGTGGTGAATTTCGCTGCCGAAAGCCATGTAGACCGCAGCATCGAGAACCCGCAACTGTTTCTGATTACAAACATTCTTGGAACGCAGAACTTGTTGGATTGTGCCCGTCGTGCCTGGGTAATGGGCAAGGACGAACAAGGATATCCTACTTGGAGAAAAGGAGTTCGCTACCATCAGGTATCTACCGACGAAGTGTACGGCTCACTCGGAGCCGAGGGCTACTTTACGGAAGAAACTCCGCTTTGTCCGCACAGCCCGTACAGTGCTTCCAAGACAAGTGCGGACATGGTTGTCATGGCTTATCACGACACCTACAAAATGCCGGTAACGATCACCCGTTGTTCCAATAACTACGGTCCCTATCATTTTCCGGAAAAACTGATTCCGTTGATTATCAAGAATATACTCGAAGGCAAACATCTGCCTGTCTACGGTGATGGAAGCAATGTACGCGACTGGCTTTATGTAGAAGACCACTGCAAAGCTATCGACCTGGTAGTGCGTGAAGGCAAAGAAGGCGAAGTGTACAACGTAGGCGGCCACAACGAAGAAACCAATCTTGAGATTGTGAAACTGACCATTGCCACCATCCGTAAACTAATGACCGAGAAACCGGAATATCGTCAGATCCTCAAGAAGAAAGTGAAAGGCGAAGACGGAGAAATATCTATCGACTGGATCAACAACGACCTGATTACTTTTGTCAAAGACCGTCTGGGACACGACCAACGCTATGCGATTGATCCTACAAAGATCACCAACGCTTTGGGCTGGTACCCCGAAACAAAATTTGAAGATGGCATCGTGAAAACAATCGTGTGGTATCTGGAAAATCAAGACTGGGTAGAAGAAGTGACCAGCGGAGACTACCAAGGATATTACGAAAAGATGTACGGAAAATGATTTAAATGAAGAATTAAGAATGAAGAATTAAGAATTATTATGCAGTATAATAGCGCAGCCAATTCTTCATTCTTCATTTAGTTCATTCCTCATTCTTAATTTAAAAAGAATCCTATCGATAGCAAAATACCCATTAACAGCATATTACGTGAAGTTTCGCCTAATATGCTGTTTAGTTTTTTGCCACTGTGTATCCGGACCATTCGTTTCCATGTGAGGAAGTGAGGAATCAGATAGAGTAATGGAAGGAGGGCGGCGTATAAGTGTCCTTCGAAGAGAAACCAAAAGCACAGAAGGCTTGCTGTCATCCCCAGCATCAAATAAAGATAACTTCCGAACTTCTCGCCAAAACGGACGATGACCGTTCGCTTTCCGCTTCGCGCGTCCGCTTCCCGGTCACGGTAATTGTTGACTACCAGTAAGGTATCAATCAGCAGCCCACATATTAAAGAAGCGATTGTGGTGTCTGTCGTCCATGTCAAGGCTTGTACGTAGTACGTTCCGCCTACGGGGACGAATCCGAAAAAGACGATGACCAGAATATCTCCCCAACCGTTGTAGGACAATGGATAAGGCCCTGTGGTATAAAGGAAAGCGAATAGCACGCAGAGAAGTCCTACTATGATTAGCTCCCATCCGGCATAGAACAACAGCGAAGAGCCGATCAGACAGGCAAATAGTACGGTGATGATGATTCCGTTTCGCATGGCTTTCGGTGAAATCCAGCCTTGTGCACAAGCTCGTTCCGGTCCCAGCCGGTCTTCGCGGTCGGTTCCTTTGAGGTAGTCGAAGAGGTCGTTGATAAAATTGGCGGCTATTTGCATCAGGCTGGCGAACAGGCAACAGATCAGAGCCGGCAACCATTGAAAATGTCCATCCATATAGGCAAGTGCACTACCGATCATGACTGGCGTGATAGCTCCTGTCAGAGTTTTAGGACGTGCTGCTAATATCCACGCATACAGTGAGTTACGTTTTGCTTCTTCCATGATTTAATATATAATAATAAGTTTTGGCGGACAAAGATACATGATTTTTCCTATCTTTGCGCCTCAAATAGTGGGGGAATGTGTTATTGGTATTCGTTCGCTATCAGTTTGTAATATCAGTTTATAATGTATGAGCCGGTCTGGCATTCGGAATGCAGCCAATAAACTAACGAAAGAAGAAGTGAAAAATAAAAGAAAATGAAGAAAACAAATATCCTGTTCATAGTATTCGTATTGTTCCTGTTCGTTTCTTGTAAATCGAAGAAGAATGTCGTATCGACTTTGCCTCGTCCTGTTCTCAATGTCGATTCTATCCGTCCTGACAGCTCTGCCATTATTGACGGTCTGTTTACTCCGGATCATTCGCAGCTTGCTGATCTGAAAGTTTCGACGAAACAGCAGAAGAAAACAGTAAAGAAAGAAACCGTCTCCGAACAGGAAGAACGTAACTTAGTTCTTCGCGGAACGAAGATCACGTCCTCCACCGTGAGTGTTTCTTCCGCTTATAGCGGCATCGACCGTGTGGTAGAATATGATTTCACGCACCGTGATGTTCCCGAAGCCTTCGAAGGTTTCCGTATCGCTTTTATTTCCGACTTGCATTACAAAAGCCTGCTGAAAGAGAAAGGCTTAAATAACCTTGTCCGTCTTTTGAACGATCAGAAGCCGGATGTTTTGCTGATGGGAGGGGATTATCAGGAAGGCTGTGAATATGTGGAACCGTTGTTTGCCGCATTGGCCCGTGTGAAAACACCGATGGGGACTTTCGGAGTGATGGGAAATAACGATTATGAACGCTGTCATGATGAAATCATCCGTACGATGAAGCATTACGGAATGCGCCCGTTGGAGCACGAGGTCGATACGTTGCGCAAAGACGGCCAGCAGATTATTGTTGCCGGTGTATGCAACCCTTTCGATCTGAAACAAAATGGCGTGTCGCCTACGCTGGCGCTTTCACCCAACGATTTTGTCATCTTATTGGTTCATACTCCGGACTATGTGGAAGATGTTTCAGTAGCTAACACGGACATTGCTCTGGCAGGGCATACTCATGGCGGACAAGTCCGTGTATTCGGTTACGCCCCGATACAAAACTCTCATTACGGCACTCGCTTTCTGACCGGGCTGGCGTATAATTCAACAAAAATGCCATTGATTGTCACAAACGGAATCGGTACTTCTCAAATGCCTGTCCGTATCGGTGCTCCGGCAGAAATAATAATGATTACCCTTCATCGCCTGAAGGAGTAGATGAACTTTCGTTTATTCCTTTTTGCCGGATATATTCTGTGATGTACTCCCAAACTTTCGGATGTAAAAAATATCTTATATCTTTCTTCTCGTCGAGTGCCTGACGAATAAAGGTAGAACTTATCTCAAAGGTAGGCGAATGAACTAAGCGGACTGTCTCAGGCAGTCCGTTTTCATTTACCGGAAATCCGGAGCGGGGATAGACAAGAATCCGGTTTTCTTTGACAATGCGTTCTGATTGATACCAGCGGTCGAAACGTGTCCAATTATCCGAGCCGATAATTAAATAAAATTCTCGTTCCGGATAGGCTTCGTGTAGCTTTTCCAACGTATGTACGCTGTATGAAGGGCGTGGCAGATGAAACTCAAAGTCCGAGGCATGGAAATGGGGGTATCCTTCTGTTGCAAGCTCCACCAACCGGAGACGCAGCTCATCCGGCCATAGCTCCGTTCCTGCTTTCAGTGGATTTTGCGGGCTGGTCATAAACCAGATTTCATCCAGACCTTCATACTCACAGAGGTAGTTGGCCAGAGCCAGATGTCCGATATGAATCGGATTGAACGATCCGCTGAATATTCCGGTTTTTAGTTTGCTGCTTTCTGCCATTCTTGCCTTTCCTTCTTTCTGATGCTCGTTTTATCTCCTTTTTACTCTTCCTTCTTTGCTTCAGGTTATTCAGCCTTGACTTCTTGCTTCAATCTTTTGGCTTCCTTTTCCATCTTTAGCTTCTTTCTCCATTTTGGGAAAACGATTGCTTGTCTGACAGCAATTAAGAAAAAGATGCCGGCGGCTATCCAAAAATGCAGATAAAGCGAAAGAATACCGAATACTATATCGACAATGCCGATAATACCGCACAGATACATAAACTTTTCAGTCGCACCTTCTTGCTTTTCTATGCTTTCTATTCGCTTTTTCAGAGGCTCTTTCATTCCTTCTCCAGAAATTCCCGGATCACTTTCAGCGTTTCAGCCTTTGCTGTCTCCAGATCATCATTGACAATCACCCGGTCAAACTGGGGAGCAAAAGTCATTTCATATTCCGCTTTTGCGATACGGCATTCGATTACTTCGGGATCATCCGTGCCCCGGCCTGTCAGCCGGCAGCGAAGTTCTTCTATGGAAGGCGGTTGTACAAAAATAGACAAGGCACGTTCGCCGTAATACTTTTTGATGTTACATCCGCCCACTACATCCAAGTCGAATACCACATTCTGGCCCTTCTCCAGTTGCTTTTCCACTTGCTCTTTCAGTGTTCCGTAATAACGGTCCTTGTACACTTCTTCGTATTCCAGAAACTCGTTGTTCTCAATACGGCAACGAAACTCTTCGGGAGTGAGGAAGAAATATTCAACTCCGTGTTTTTCCGTTCCGCGTGGAGGACGGCTGGTTGCAGAAATAGAGAATACGAGATTTAAATCCTGCGTCAACAGATAGTTGATAATGGTAGATTTGCCCGAACCAGAAGGGGCAGAAAAAATAATTAACTTACCAGTCATGTTGAATGAAGAATGAAGATTTTTTTTACATCACGTTCAGCACTTGTTCCTTGATCTGTTCCAGCTCATCTTTCATCTGCACGACGATTTTTTGCATTTCGGCGTGGTTGGACTTGCTGCCAAGCGTATTGATTTCACGTCCCATTTCCTGAGCGATGAATCCGAGCTTTTTGCCCTGTCCGTTACCGCTTTCCAATGTGCTGATAAAGTATTTCAGGTGATTGGTAAGACGTTGTTTTTCCTCGTTGACATCCAGCTTTTCGATGTAGTAGATCAGTTCCTGTTCCAGCCTGTTTTTATCGTAATCCATGTTCAAAGTCTTTTCGAGCGCATCCGTGATACGTTCTTTGACTTTCTCCACCCGTTCTTTTTCGTAAGGAGTTATCTTTTCGAGCAGTTGGGAGATGTTGGCGATTTTCTCACGGAATTTCTTTTCCAGTGCAGCGCCTTCCTGTTTGCGGAAGTCCACCAGATGTCCGATTGCTTCGAGAACGGTGGCGCGTACCATTTGCCATTCTTCTTCCGAAAGCTCCTGAATTTCAGTTTTAGACATGACATCCGGCATGCGGAGCAGCGTCTGAAACCAGTCGGTCGGTACGGGGATACCGAGGTTTTCCGAGATAGCCTGAATTTGCTTGTAATAGCCTTCCACCAACACCTGGTTGATCGGAGTTGCGCTCTCCGCACTCTCTTTTTTTTCGATCCAGAGGCTGAAATCCACCTTTCCGCGCTCCAGTACTTTGGAGATCTCGTTGCGGATTTCTATCTCTTTTTCACGATAAGCCGGAGCGATGCGAGTGGAAAGATCCATTGCTTTGCTGTTGAGCGACTTGATTTCTACGTTTATCTTTTTATCTGGAAGTTCGGCCGTAGCTTTGCCGTATCCTGTCATCGACTGTATCATAAACTTAAAGTTTTGTGCAAAAGTACATGAATATTTTAAGAATTGGAAATAATCATGTAAATTTGTATGTATATCTGATTATCAGAGACTTATGCGTACTGTTCTTAAAGTTGGTTCATATCTGTCCTAATAAACTAGTCGCAAATATAGCTATTTTCAATGATACATTTAAATAATAGTTGTAATAAAAGACTTTGATTGCAAAAAAATAATGCAAGAAGTATTAGGTTGATGAAATGTAAGCTCTGATCTATTTGGGGCCAAATAGAAATAGAGAGCGTAAGTAATCCAAATAATGAATTGGACTAGATTGTTGCGCTGGAAATAGTGTTAGCTAATATTGGCAGTGAAGCAGTCTCTATTCATAAATATAATAAAAAGGAGAAGAATATTGGGAAATGCCTACTTTTAATGATTCGGTTAAGCAGATTGGAAAGAGTGATGCAACTTCAAAGACAACAGTTTCACTGGTGAATGTGAGGGCAAAATTCTATAATGAAATTGATATCTCCAATGAAGTTTATACGTAGCTTATTAGGAGTAAATATAAAGATGACGTTAATGATAAAGAATAGTTTACTAAATAAGTGCTTTTTTTCAGTATGTAGATAATATGGTGTAATTATATTTTTTTCTTATATTTGGGGCGGTTCTCGGAAAATAGGGTACCATTTTTATTAATTTAAAAAATAATTATATGGAAAACGCAATTGGATGTATCGTAGGAAATGCATATACCTCCATGTTATCCTCCACAGGTAGACATCTTTCTTCTGCCATATGGGGGAAAGTTAGTTGTTTTGTTGCTGGTGCAGTTGCGGGAGCGGGTGTCACTTATTGTGTTATCAAAGGTAAGGAGATAAGAGAAAAATTGCTTACCCTTATGGTAGTTGATCCTAAGATTTCCAAGACATTCATTTTGGATAATCTTTCTCATAAAAGTTGGAAGCATGCAGGGAATATATATAAAATAAACAATTGTACTACAGTTCATATCAGGCTATCTGTTCCTGAGGATAACGGACGCTTTTCAAAAGGTAACAATATTGAGCCGTTGCATAAGTCTTCGGCAGAGCAGACCGTTGGTGCTTCTGATTTATTTGCCGGAGAAGTGCCTAAAGAGCATGACTTGTTTTCTTGCACCCAGCATCTTGAAACAATGTCTCCCCTTCCTAAAGAAAATGCGGCTGATGGACAGCGAACCAGTGAAGTTGTTATTTCTTATCCTGTCTTTTCTAATTCCACTTTTTGCCTTCCTCTGAGCAATGAGATTATTGGTAAATTGTTTAATGGAATGCGGGGTAAGTATTTTCATGAAAAGACATCTCTAGAATTGTTGACTTATGTGTTGACTGGCAGGGGTGAGAAGTCTGAGGGTACCATATCCATTGAATGGATTGCCTCTCCCAGGAGTTTCTCACTGTTCATTGGCATTGTATGTGCTCCATATCACAACAAATGGAAAATGGGCAAATCTCTCTTTACCGGGCGTATAAATAAGAATCCCTCATGTGATTTCTCTAGAATGACCGAACTGGGTTTAGTGGATGATAACAGGGTTTCTCCTGCACTAAAAAAGAATAACTATTTTGTAAGAGAGAAAGATAAGGACTTGAAATTCCTTCTTGTGTTTCTTTATGAACTCTTCTGAAACCATCATTCTGTATTGCTTTATCCACTCCTCTTGTCCCTTCCCGGACAAGGGGAGTTTTTGTTTCCTTGTAAATTATTCCAGCTATTTTCTTGCTATATTTCAGCTATTCTGTATAGCTCTGTTTTAGCTTTTATATATCTGAATATTAGCTTGCTACATCAAAGACAATGTTTATATTTGCCCCGTTTTCAAGCTTGATTACATTATTAAATATAATAAATATGAGAATGGAAAAAAGTATTTTAGATATCCTTGGTATGTCTTTATTCCAGACTACACTCTCTGATTTTTTGGAAGGTCTTAAATTCAGGATGCAGAAGAGTGGTAGCGGAGAAGTCAGGCCGGTAGCGACTTCTTTAAGTAATAAAGGATTGGTATACGGCACGTTCGGACTTGTCTTCGTTCTGGGGTGTTCGTTTTCGACAGCTCAACGCATAAAGAGTAGCGGTGTCATTGATGCAGCTATTTCCCAAAACGGTAAGGTCGTTGTAATTGATGTTGAGCGGGCTTTGGACATATTGAGAGTGTCAAATAAAAAATGGGGGCGCAAGTAGTCTCAGGTAATTAACCGGAATAGACAGTTTCGCTGGAAAATACGCCGGCTGTTTTCAACAGTGGAGCTGTCTGTTCATAAATCAAGAAAGAATCTATGAAAAGTCAATTGACCTTCAATGAAGTTCATACGTAGTTTAATAGGTACAAATCTATGGATGTATAAGATAACCTACTATCAGGTGTATCTTTGTATAATAGCTTGATTTCAAAAGGATTCCCCCTTTGTCTTATTGTTTATATTTGCTCTCGAAAATTTAGAAAGCAACCACTAAAATCTTAGAAGATGGACAGAAATTGGAATCTGTAAATGGCGCAGCACTTCAAAATGATAAGAACGCCTTAGTAGAGTTTCCAAAAGCTGATAAGGAGGCTGAACAAAAAGAATCTTATAATTAACCCAGAGTGATTGCTGGTAGTACATGAGCACTCCATAAAATTAAATTATATGTTGAATAATATAGACATCAAGAAACTCTATGATACTGGAGGCAAATGCAAAGGTTTACCCTCGTTCCCTAGTATCCTAAAATTGGGTAGTACATACTTAATTCTAAGTGTTGCTGGCTTTGGCCTTTGTTGCCTTCATCATAGGTACAAGAAGCAAATTGAACTAGATGAGGAGGTTTACGCGAACAATGCGGCACTTCAAATCAAGTTGAAACTTAATAATGTTCATATAAATAGTCTAATAAATAAAAGTAAATTACAAAAATGAGATTAATACCTGATTCAAACAACATTGCTCGAATCATCGAGATACCGGGAGTTAAGAAGACAACCGAATACCTTTTTATAGGGACAGGTTTCGCATTGGTTGCTTTAGGTTCTGTTTGTTATCTTATAACGGCGATTAAATCCCACGGTAGGATAAAGGAGCAGAATGATGTATTCGCAAACAAGCAGAGGGAGATTGAAATTGCTTCTTTATGTAAAATGCAGGAGAACGAACAATTTCACATTCATCGTATGCAGGAAGAGCGTAAGCGGATGTCAACAGGTACAAACAGGCAGAATATAAAGAGCGATAACTGTATAAAACGGAATAGGGGAAGCCTAGAGGTAGTAACAGATTTAAGATATTCTTGGAGAATCTTTCAACTAACGACCGGAGGTTTCCACTTACCGAAGAAGGTCCGGGTTGTGAGCCGAATTAATAAGATTAGAACTACTTTTAAAAGGAATCAGTTATGAACTATACAACAACAATCGCATCAGTACTTGGCATAACAGCCGCAGGTTTTATTAGTGTATGGGTCTGTGACCGATTTGTCAAGAGACGTAAGCAGACAAAAAAGATGTCTATCGTATTTGATGATGTGGTGAATGATATGGAAACAGCTATACTGTTACAAACGGCTATTTCTCAAAAACGTACGAGAACTAGGATTACGTCCGGTATGATCAGAAAATGGAATATGATGGCTAAAAAGGGAACGTCCCATAAACAGATTGCCGCCGAGTATGGTGTATCATTGGTTAGTGTAGACAGGTATTTGGCCAGGTCAGGTAGAAAGAAGACCGCCAAAACCGATAGGCCTATTCCACAGTCCAGATGATTAACAGTGAAGTTAAAAATAACAGATTATTAATTAATAAACATGAGTTATGAGTAATAAAGTAAAGGCAATGTCTCACTCTATAATCGATGTAGGAGGTAAAGTTGGACTAGGGGGAGTTAGTGGACGCTACAAAGGTGCTGCTTCAACTCTTTGGAAAATTGGTGGTTGTCTTGTTATTGGTATAGGTGTAATTGGAATATACGCTTTACCCGAAATTAAGAAAAAGCTTGGACAGGTTAAGATTGACGAAGAGAAAAAGAAAAACGAACTTGAAAATGACAAGGCAAGGGAAGCGAGCAGACTTAAAATGGAAGAAAAAGATCATCAGTGTGATCTGGATATCAAAAAAGCGAAGGAGATCAGTCAGGTAAAGACTGATGAGATATCTAGGGTTATTACGATTCGTCAGGATTTTGGTCTTATGGGAAAAAAAACGGTTGGCGAACAAACGATAGATAAAGAACCTGCTCTTGGTGAGTGGTTACAATGGTTCGATACTCAGTTCCCCATGCCGGGTTACTCCGCTATTCCTCACATCAGCACTATTCTGAACGGTTGTCCTAGTGGCTTCAGGCCTGCCATGCTTCTACATCTGCTTGGAACTTATGGTGCACTCTGTTTCTCGAATGTGCGTGCGCAATATATGGACGGACGGTCTCATTCTCCCAGTTTGCAGGTTGTGATTGTAGGAGCGCAGGGTTCGGGAAAGAGTATCTTTAAAAATGTGTATGAACAGGATCTCTTTCATCGAGTGGTTATGGAGGACCGAGAGAAGGCCAGGAGTAACAAGCCTGACCAGATTATCCAAACGATAGGCAGCGAGATCTCAAAAGCAAGATTATTGGAGCTTGTAGCTGGTAATCATGATGTATACTTCTATTCGATGGAGACGGAGATCGATACCGTACGTCAATCTTTCACCAAAGGTGGCGGACTTTCCAGTGACTTGTTACGTAAAGCATTCTCCAACGAGAGTATTTCTTTGGACAACAAGCATACCCGTAATGAATGTCGCGGTACATTTCTCGTGTATTTCAATTACACCTTCACCGGGACTCCCAAGGCTGTCAGACGTTTCTTTAAAGAGGAGGAGTATGAAGATGGAACCGCCTCACGTGTTTGTTTTTGTGCAATTCCCGAACTGGGTCATTCAATTCCGGAGTTTGACTTACCGGAGGGTGAAGAACTGGAGAAAATGCGTGACCGGATTGACAAGTGGCGTGAACAGTATTGCTTCAGAAGAACAAAAGAGGGTATTGATATTCCTGCCAACGAACACCGGACAGATCTCTCTTATGTATTCGGTACTCTGAAGCATTGGATCGAGAAACAGAAGGAGATGGGTGACGAGACAAGAAAAGAAGTTTCCCTTCGCATGGCCACTGTTGCCTTCCATGGTGCCATAGTGCTGCATATGCTCGCCGGTGAACCCGGGAAAGACGTTCCGAAGACATGTAGGGCGATTTGTAAGTTGACCGAATATCTTGCCAACCACTGCATGGAACGTTTTCTCTGCCAGTATTACAAGGGAGTGTACCCGAAGATGGGTATGCCAACCGAATCACGGCCGGGACGAAGATTAACAGACGAGGAAATTGACTGCTGGTATCCTTTGTGGAAAACTCTCGATGAAAATGGTAATCAGCTGGGTTATGGAAGGATAGCCAAACTGATTGGAGTGAGTAAGAATGATGTGAGAAATGCTTTTAGAAAGTATGAGAGAGAAATCGGATTAAGTTAATACGGATAAGGAGGACATAACCGAATGGTGTTCTCCTTTTTTCTTTTTTAGGGGTGTAAATGCCGTTTCATAGGGGTGTAAATGCTGAATGTATGAGTATTTTATTAATTCAGCATATTATAACGAATTGCATTGTACATCAATTACTTATAAATGAAAAGACTATCTATCTTTATAGGGTGTAAAACGCTACACCCTAAATATGATAATGGACGTGATGACAATAACTCATACGCTCTTAATCTAGTAGTCAAAATAGAGTTTGTCTTTTGTCGAGTAAAGTCTTCTTAATCTGATTTCCACACTAGTGTAGTTCAATAATAAACTTATATATCTTTACTTGTTTCGAAACAGCACTAAAGGTCCTTGCTCAGGTGTATATTAAGGTGTACTAACCGATTTTTAGTATATTATCAATGGCACTTTGAAAACACCTAAGATAACTATCGAAACTAATTTCTCCCGATATTCACTGAGGTTCCATTTTCATCAACTCCCTTTTGTATTATGAGCAACCGGGCTCTGCATTGAATGGTTGTTAAGAACTGATCTGTCCAGCCCACCTATGGCTTATTTACGAAAAGTATGGAAATCCGGACAGGTTATTGAAACAGATACCGGTGGACGCTATACAGGAGGGGAATGCGCAATATGAAATATTTGTAGAAACAACAGAAAACCAATTCGGGAGATATCTTTTTAATCGTCCGAATACTAGTATGAATAATTATATAAAATTAAAAGAAAATTATGAATAAAAACAATAAAAAACAGCCGTTCGAAAAAGAGATCGACGGCAGAAAAATGAGATATTGTGGAATATATAATATCTGGGTAAACCGTGAAGGTACATATGCCTATAGGGAATATAAAGACCCAGCCTGGAACCATGCCTTGCAAATCCATACCCGCCCGGACGGAAGTAAATATCTGGATACGAAAAGCCATGGAGAAATACCTCTTGATGAAGCTGTAGCCATCTGTTTCAGTCCTATGCCCCGGGATGGCAGGAAATATGTATCGGTTCATAAGGATAATAATCCGGGCAATTGTCATGCCTTGAATCTTACATGGAAACAGGTCCCGAAGTATTCTCCGATCGACAAGGAAAGAAAGTTGGATAACGGACTGGTGGTACGGTCGGATGGTACCATACTTGATAAAAGGAAAAAACTGTTTGTAGTCACGGTAATCGGTGACAGCGATACGGATCGGCTGGTTTCTGTGGATCCTTACGTATGCTATTATCGTAAGAACCGTTATGGTTCTATTGACGAGAGACGTGCGCGTGTTGATGCTCTTATGGCGGAAGCGGAATTTGTAGCCGGTGATAACTCTCTGATGAGCAGGCCGCGGGTACTGCATAAGGATCAGGATTACCTGAATTACAACTCCTTCAATCTTGAATGGGCGGAAGAGGACAGTCCGGAGTATCAGGCTTATATGTGGCAGAAAAAGGAAGATATGGACCGGTTGACCATTCAGGAGAATCCGAATCATCCCAATCCCTTAATGAAACCTCTACATTAATGCCAGTTATAAAAAACATGTCTTATGGATGAGAAGACAACTATTTTCCGGAGAGCCGTGAAAAATATGATTCTGTTGGACTGTCGGGAATTATAAACTGGCTATTAGCTGATATGACAAGATTAGTCGGTCGTAGGACTGGAACTGTGTATCAAGTATTAAATAAATTATTAACGACGAACTTTTAAAAAATAACCAGTATGGCACTGAATAAAAGTACAGGGAATATGTATGCTTTCGTTTCACATACATATAACCCGTTGAAAGGTGAATGTGAACACTCCTGTGCGTATTGTTTTATGAGACGTAAACTTCTCCTGCCTCCCTTGCGTCTGGAGCTGAAGGAACTGAAAGTGAATCTGGGTGAAGGCAACTTTATCTTTGTAGGCAGCAGTACGGATGAATGGGCAGCTAATGTCCCGTCAGAATGTGTTCACCCCAGCAGGAGAATATTGGTCGTAACTCACGATACGACATTGCTCTCCCCGAGCCGATAGCAAATGAGCTAAGGATGTTGAAAGCAAAATTGGAGAAATCTACCAAATTGAGGTTAAGGCGAATGCTTTGTGTTGGATGAGATAGATATGTGACGGATTTTTTATACTGAAAAAAGAAATCTTAGGAAAGTTCAGTGAATCGGAAATCTGTTGTATGGAAAGCTTTGGGAGTATAAAAAACAAGAATTAGTTATTAAAATAAGGTAAAGCAACAAGTTATTTCGATTATTGTATGTTCTGTAGTGAAGAAATAATGAAATGTGAATTATGGAGAGTGATTATTGTTAAATTCAGATAAAACGTTTTATTCAGATCATTCAATATCTATAAGTTTACGTTTGATTATAATTTATTTAGAGAAATAATTTTGTATGGCAACAGTAAAAGTAAAATTCCGTGCATCTTCCGTTGCTACGAAAGAAGGTACACTTTTCTATCAAGTGATTCATAAACGTATAGTAAGACAAATACATACCGGATACAAGTTGTTTCCTGCAGAATGGGATGCGATACATTCGGAGGTTATTCTACCTTCAGCAACCAGTGAAAGTCGAAGAGATTACTTGCTTTCTTTGAAGAATTTTCTGATGGAGGATAGTATAAGACTGAAGAATATTATTACTCGTTTTGAACGTTCAGGCATTGCTTATACTTCGGATAGTCTGGTGGAGCTTTATTGTGCATCCACAGAGAATAATGGTTTTATATCCTTTACTCTAAATCTTATCAAAGAGTTAAATCAAGTCGGGAAACACCGTACTGCTGAAACTTATATGACTACATTAAACAGCTTCATACGTTTCCGTAAAGGGAAAGATGTCCTGTTGGAAGAAGTTGATTCCAGTTTGATGATGAAATATGAGAGCTTTTTAAAATCTACTGGTATTTGTCCGAATACCACCTCTTATTATATGCGGAATCTTCGGGCTATTTATAATCGTGCTGTGGAGAAGGACTTGACGGTTCAGCGAAGTCCTTTTAAATATGTATATACAGGGATAGACAAGACGGTTAAACGTGCTATTCCGTTAGAGGAGATTCGCCGTTTGAGGGAGCTTGATTTAACAAAGAGTCCTTCTCTGGCTTATGCAAGGGATATATTTATGTTTTCTTTTTACACGCGTGGTATGTCATTCATTGATATGGCTTTTTTGAGAAAGAAAGACTTGCAGAATGGTATTTTGTCTTATCGCCGACAGAAGACAGGGCAACAGTTGTTCATCAAATGGGAGAAGCCAATGCAAGAAATAATTAACAAGTATGATACTCAGGGGAGCCCTTACCTACTACCTATTATACGAGATATGGAAGTGGACGGAAGGAAACAGTATAAAAAAACTGCCCATTTGGTGAATCTAAAACTGAAGAGACTTGGGATGCAGTTAGGATTATCCATACCTTTAACTACATATGTTGCCCGCCACGCCTGGGCTAGTATTGCCAAAAGTAAAAATATCTCCTTGTCTGTTATCAGTGAAGCTATGGGACATGACTCGGAGAACACTACTCGCATTTATCTAGCCTCATTGGATGCTTCTTTGGTAGACAAGGCGAACAGTCTTATTCTTAAGTCATTGTAGAAATGAGATAATCTACCATATAGCCATGAAACTGTAAATCGGAAATATGTATCAAGGGGTATGTATGATTTACTGTTATTTTTTTTATATATTAAAACTTTCCTAAAGTAAGAGTATAACAAAGTAAAACGGGGAATCCGGAATGGTTTAATAGTCATTATGCATCATTCTTAATTCTATAATGATATCGTACTAGTTATTAAAGAGAAACTACAAGAAGTGATAATATTGATATAAGCTAAATTTGTTTAGCAAAATATAGTTCTCTCTATAAGAGAAATACTAATGGGCACAAAGGTACGTAATTTATTGGAAATAACAGCATAAAACATAATGTAATTTTAAGTAATTGCTTCTTCTAGAGAAGTACTTACTCAACAAATGTTTAATTATTATCGATTATATAATGATTATAATTATCTGATATCTATGTGATTAAATTAAATATTACACTCTGTTATTTATCTTATAGAGAGAAATAAAAAGTAAGGTTGTAAATAGACCTTGAATGCATCTTGTATGGTGAAGATGAGAAAGTTTAATAATAGTGGGGAGAGATCTCTAACTTTTGTGGAATATGATGATAACTGCTTGATATATAATGTTGTATGTAATCAGGTAGGATTAGAATTATTGTCTTGAGGCTTTATGGCGCTCCTGAAAGATGAACAACGAATGCATTGGTATGTGATGCGTGACCTCAAACGCCCTAATGCTAAGTTACCTGCTTATAAGCAGCTTAGTGATGAACATCTAGAAGTGTTTACTCCTATGCAATGGCGGTTGAAATTGAAAAATGGTAAGCGAATTCGTGAAGAAGTACCGTTTATGCAGGATTTACTTTTTGTTCATGATACACAGGAAGTTCTTGATCAGTTTGTCCATAAAATACCAACCCTCCAATACCGTTACCAGAAGGGTGGTGGTTATTGCCAACCTATGATTGTTTCCGATTTGGACATGGAGCGCTTTATACGCGCTGTCAGAAGTTCGGAAAATCCTAAATATTATTTGCCTGAGGAGATAAGCAATACTATGTATGGCCGTATGATCCGTATCGTTGGAGGTCCCTTTGAGGGGTATGAAGGTCGTCTGCTCACTACCCGTGGCTCTAAAATTAAACGTCTTCTTGTCGAACTGCCTAATTTCTTTTCGGTGGGTGTAGAAGTAAATCCGGATTTGATAGAGATAATATAATTATGTACGATTATATACTATTATTCTAGTTGTTTATAATCAACGTTATAAGAATATACGATAATTAATTGGGGGATTTAAATTATGAAACACGCATTTGACCGTTTTATTCACTATTTACGGAAAAACTACTTTAGCTATTGGGTTATATTAGGAATTGATACGTTCATAGCTTTGATTTGTACCTGGGTGTCATTTATCGGCATTCATTATATAACGGAGACTTCCAAAGAAATCACTTCTCTCTTCCATATCTTGGCGGTTTCAGTTATATCGAGTGTTTTGGGGGCTACTCTATTTCATACTTATCGTAATACGATCCGTTTTTCCCAGTTGAAGGAATTATGGAGGTTGGCGGGAAGTGTGCTCATAAAGGCTGTCTGCATAGCCATTGTCATTTGGTTTCTCTTGCCACAGACGGGATTACATAACAGTCAGAAAATAATTTTTGTACTGTTTGACGCTATGCTTACTTTTATTGTTATGGTTGGGTTTCGTATGCAGTTGATTATTGTTTATGAATTCTTACTGAATGTACTGAATAAAAAGAATATGCGTATTCTGATTTATGGCATTGATGATAAGAGTGTGGCATTGAAAGTCCGGTTACTGAACAGTTCTCATTATAAAGTTGTAGGCTTTTGTATTTACGGAACAGGTAATTCTATTCGGCGTGTGGCTGATCTTCCTGTTTATTCTTTTAAAGATGAAGAGTGTTTCAATAAACTGATTCATAAGAAATGTATCGGAGGCATCTTGTTTGCCCGCTATGAGAATACCCGTGAAGAGGAAGGACGTTTGCTTCAGTATTGTAAAAGAAACGGGTTGAAAACACTGATAGCTCCGAGTATTAGTGAGGCTGACGAAAACGGAAGTTTCCACCAGTGGGTACGTCCTATCAAAATTGAGGATTTACTAGGCCGTTCAGAGATTCATATTAATATGGAGGAAGTGATGACCGAGTTCTGTGGCAAGGTCGTGTTGGTAACGGGAGCTGCCGGTAGTATTGGTAGCGAGCTTTGCCGGCAACTGGCTCAGATGAACATCAGGAAACTGATTATGTTTGATTCCGCCGAGTCTCCTTTGCATAATGTCCGTTTGGAATTTGAGAAGAATTATCCCGGTCTTGATTTTGTTCCTGTCATTGGAGATGTCCGTGTAAAAGAACGTCTTCGTATGGTGTTCGATATCTATCAGCCTCAGATAATCTTTCACGCCGCTGCTTATAAGCATGTTCCTTTGATGGAGGAAAATCCCTGTGAAGCTGTATTGGTTAATGTTGTCGGTTCCCGTCAGGTTGCTGATATGGCAGTTGAATACGGGGCTGAGAAGATGATCATGGTTTCTACCGATAAGGCTGTGAATCCGACTAATGTCATGGGATGCTCGAAACGTTTAGCTGAAATTTATGTGCAAAGTCTGGGATGTGCCATCCGTGAGGGCAAAGTGAAAGGTCATACCAAATTTATCACTACCCGCTTTGGTAATGTACTGGGTAGTAATGGTTCTGTCATTCCCCGTTTTAAAGAACAGATCGAGAATGGTGGTCCCGTCACAGTGACTCATCCTGATATCATCCGTTTCTTTATGACTATTCCAGAAGCTTGTCGCCTGGTGATGGAGGCTGCTACGATGGGTGAAGGTAATGAGATTTTTGTCTTTGAGATGGGAAAGGCCGTGAAGATTGTTGATTTGGCTACCCGTATGATCGAACTAGCGGGTTATCGTCCGGGTGAAGATATTGAGATAGAGTTTACGGGCTTGCGTCCCGGCGAGAAGCTTTATGAAGAAGTCTTGAGTGATAAGGAGAATACGATTCCTACTGAAAATAAGAAGATAATGATAGCGAAGGTACGTCACTATGAATATGCTGATATCCTTGATACTTATACAGAGTTTGAGAATCTATCCCGTACGGTAAAGATCATGGATACAGTGAAGCTGATGAAGAAAATAGTACCTGAATTTAAATCCAAGAATTCACCTCGATTTGAAGTTCTGGATAAATAACCGGAATAATCTGTAACACCACTAACAAAATCAACACAGGACTTCTTAGGCAGGGAGATTGAGGGGACAGGAATACTAAATCAATAAAGATATAACAACTATGCCAAGCGAAAAATGAGATATATACAGCGACGCATGGAAGCTGAACGGCAGGTGCGTACGGATGTGGAGATGACTCCTTTGAAGGAGGAGATTGAAGCTGTGTTCAATCCTCGCAACATCGATGAGGATTGTGACAAGATTTCCGGCTTGCTCTACCCATATGAGACTCAGATCGGGAATTTGTTGGATAAAGGGAAGTATCATGAGGCTTTCACTCTGTTCTATGAAATCCTTGAAAGTCTGTCGTACCATTTTGTAAAGGATGAACATTATTGCCACTTTGATGATATGTACAGTCCTGACTATACCTGTGGAGATATGCTTGATGCTATCATCAAAAAGCTTAAAGACGGAGTTGTGGCGGAATCAGACCTAAAATATCTGTCGGAAGCGATGGATAAGATCTCACGAATGGAGGCATACGAAGATTACGGTTCCCCTTTCGCCATCTCGGACTGGAACCGCTTTTTACGGGAGTGTCAACTATAATCTAAATTTGTTCAACTGTATGAGAAGTTTTTACAATGGCGTTAGATGACTAGAAGAACGTTTGACATCCAAGAAGCAATAGTAAGGCGACTCTATTTCATATGGAAGATAATCAATAAAAACAATAATTTTATAATTTAACGAAAGATGATTAACGTTGGAATTATCGGATGTGGCTTCGTTGGCGGAGCTCTGAAAGATTGGTTAGAGCACAACAACCCTGAGTGTAAACTGTTCATTAGCGACCCTGCCAAGGGATATCATGATGATTTGAGTAACATCGACATCGCATTTTTACAGATTCACGTGCCTACTGAAGATGACGGCACACAGGATCTGCGTCTCATGAAGGAGCTTATCTCTAATCTTCCAGACGTACCAGTGTTCGTCCGGACTACCATTCTTCCTGGCACTAGCGACATGCTCTCTCGCGAGACAGGACATCAGGTATGCTATATGCCAGAATTCCTCACCGAACGTACTCACATCGAGGATTTCAAGAAGCAGATTATGGTCTTCACCGGAGCACAGGAACTGCTCACCAAGATCTTCGTCGGTAAGAAGTTTACCGTCATGCGCCCCCTCGAAGCAGAGCTCACCAAGTACATGCACAACGTGTTCGGTGCATATAAGGTAACGTACTTCAATGCCTGTCGCGAATACTGCGAGCAAATGGGAGCCGACTGGCGTAAAGTGCATACCGGAGTACTCCTCTCTGGTTATATCAACGACACACATACCTATGTACCAGGTCCGGATGGTAAGTTCGGTTATGGTGGAAAGTGCTTTCCTAAAGATGTCAATGCCTTTGCAAAGATGACCGCGGGCACATCTCTCGGCACCCTTTTGGCTCACCTCCATGAACTCAATGTTCATTTCCGTGGCGTAGAGGAACGCATCTAAGTTATTCACGTTCGAAATAGGTTAAGTAGGTACACAGGTAGTACTATAATGGTTGCTTAGATTACCGAAGTATGCAGTTCGATATTGCTACCTGCTTCAATAAAAGAAGTTAACGTCAGAATAAAGAAAACAAACATATGTTCAACTTAGAGAAATTCATTGCTGATTATGTGACCTTTCGTCCAGTCAGTATGTTTGCAGCAGATATTGAGGCTAACAAAGAGATACTTACCGTAGAAATTAAGGGTAAGAAAGTTTGTGTAATAGGTGGAGCTGGAAGTATTGGCTCCAGTTTCATCAAGGCGGTTCTTCGCTTTGAACCAGCATCTGTTGTTGTTGTTGACCTCAATGAGAATGGTCTAGCAGAACTTGTGCGTGATGTTCGCTCAATCGAAGGGCTTTACGTTCCTGACGAGTTTCGCTGCTACACTCTTAATTTTGCAGACCCAATTTTCGAGCGCATCTTCCGCGAAGAGAAGGGTTTCGATATTGTTGCCAATTTTTCTGCCCACAAACACGTGCGCTCAGAGAAAGACAAATATTCCGTTCAAGCGCTCATTGAGAATAACGATATCAAAGCAAAGAAACTGATGGATTTACTTTGTGTATATCCTCCCAAGCATTTCTTCTGCGTGTCTACCGACAAAGCTGCTAATCCTGTGAACATCATGGGAGCGAGCAAGCGAATTATGGAAGATCTTGTGATGGCATACAACACCAATTTCAAAGTGACAACTGCTCGCTTTGCCAATGTTGCTTTCTCCAATGGTTCACTTCCTGACGGTTGGATTCATCGTCTCCAGAAGAAACAGCCTCTTGCAGCACCATCTGATGTAAAGCGCTATTTCGTATCTCCAGAGGAGTCAGGTCAGATCTGTATGCTCGCTTGTATCCTCGGCAATGGTGGTGAAGTATTCTTCCCAAAGTTGGGCGAAGACCAAATGTTCACCTTCTCGTCAATCTGTGATGATTTTGTGAAGGCAGAGGGATTTAAGAAGATAGAGTGTCAGAATGATTATGAAGCCAAACAGTACGCTATACGGATGTCATACGAATCTGACACCTATCCTGTGGTTTATTTTAAGAGCGACACCACAGGCGAAAAGGCTTACGAAGAGTTTTATATCCCTGGTGAAAAGATTAATATGGAACGTTTTTCTGCTCTTGGTGTTGTTGAAGAAACAACTCGTCGCTCAATGCCTGAGATTAATAGTTTCTTTGCAGAACTTGAGGATGTCTTCCAAAAGGAAGATTTTACCAAAGCAGAGGTAGTAGAATCCATTAAGAGGTTCATCCCAAATTTCGAGCATGAGGAAAAAGGCAGAAACTTGGATCAAAAAATGTAATTATATCATGGCAGATTATAAAAAAACGGTAGACTTCATCAAGTCCCTTTATGGTAACAAGGAGTTTATTCCTCTTGCCATTCCTGTATTCGCAGGCAATGAGAAAGCATATCTCAACGAGTGTATCGACACCACCTTCGTTTCATCTGTAGGCAAATTTGTTGACCGCTTTGAGGAAGATATGGCGAAGTACACAGGTGCAAAACGTGCTGTAGTGTGCGTGAGCGGAACCAACGCTCTTCACATGTCGCTCCTACTCGCAGGTGTGAAGAAGGATGATGAGGTACTCACTCAGGCACTCACTTTCATCGCCACTTGCAACGCCCTTTCATATATTGGTGCACATCCAGTGTTCCTCGATGTGGATAAGAGCACCATGGGTCTTTCTCCCGATGCCATGAAAGAATGGCTTCAGGCTAATGCAGAGGTTCGAAAGAACACCCGCATTGGTGAACTCTCAGAGTCTCAAGACTTTGCTTTCCATGAGGACGAACTCGCTTGCTATAACAAGAACACGGGTTGTCGTATCAAGGCTTGTGTACCTATGCACACTTTCGGTCATCCGGTTCGTATCGAGGAGATTGCGGTCCTCTGCAAGGAGTACCACATTGAACTCATAGAGGATGCAGCAGAATCAATCGGTTCGACATACAAAGGAAAACACACCGGTACATTCGGAAAGATAGGAGCAATCTCGTTCAACGGTAACAAGACCATCACTACTGGTGGTGGCGGTATGATGCTCTTTATGGATGAGGAACTCGGAGCTTATGCTAAGCACATCACTACTCAGGCAAAGATTCCACATCGTTGGGAGTTCCGTCACGACCATATCGGTTATAATTATCGTATGCCTAATATTAATGCAGCCCTCGGATGTGCTCAGCTTGAGAATCTTGACAGATATATAGTTAGTAAGCGAAAGGTGGCTACAGAATACATCGAGTATTTCAAGAATGTCTCAGATATAGAGTTTTTTGTTGACTCACCTGATACATGTTCAAACTATTGGCTTAATGCCGTTATACTGAAGGATAAGGAAGCTCAGCTTGACTTCCTTACCCAGACAAACGACAATGGAGTAATGACTCGTCCTATTTGGGAACTCATGACTCGTCTGCCAATGTTCGAGAACTGTGAGAACGACGGTCTTAGGAACACCATTTGGTTTACCGATCGTGTAGTCAATGTTCCTTCAAGTGTACGTCCTGAAGATTTGTAAAAAGCAAGAACTATGTCTCAACTCACATATAGACTCGCAACCTTATCCGATTTCGAAGATCTTTATCGCATTAAGTGTGATAAAGAGAACATTGCATGGGGTGGATTTACCAAAGCTCCTGAAAAGGACTCTTTCTATCAATGGTATTTGCGACAGTTAGCATCTGACTGTCGTTGGATATACCTTGTATATGAAGGAGAGGATTGTTGTGGTTTCTTCTATGTAGATAAACTGGAGGATGGTACATATGAAGCTGCATCATCAGGTGTATTGTCTGAATACATGGGTAAAGGTATAGGTACTTATGCTCTTGCTATGCAAGTTGTTGAAATAAAACGCTTAAATTCTGTGGGGGGGGTATTTTCTTGGGTATCAGACAGAAACATCGCTTCCTACAAGAGATATGAGAAACTGGGATTTATCCGAACGGATGAATTCGAAGTCAGAAATTTACCACTTCTCGGGGGTGAACATAAGTTCTATAAATGGATAAAAAATAAGTAAGTCAACTTGAAGTGGTTATCAAAACAAGATAACAATGCCACTTCAATTGACATACAGAAAAGCAACAATAAAAGATTTTGAAGATTTATATTTAATCAAGTGCGACCGGGCAAACATAGAATGGGGAGGATTCAAAGAGGCGCCAAATCGTGAGCGTTTCTTTGAATGGTACAAAACTCAAATTACATCAGATAAGCGTACCATATACCTTGTTTATGACCTTGATAATCCATGTGCATTCTTTTATATAGATAAGGTGGATGATGTAACCTATGAGTTTTCTTCTTCTGGAGTCCTGTCTCAGTATGTAGGAAAAGGAATCGGTTCATATACTGTTCGGGTTAGAATAGAAATCATCCGAAGACTTGGAGGAAAGAATCTCATTACATGGATAGCCGAAGATAACATTGCTTCTTACAAGAGGTTTATCAAAGAAGGTTTCACTCGTACAGAAGAATATGAAACTCGCAATCTCCCCCTTCTCGGAGGCGACACAAGTTTTATCAGTGGATTAAAGAATTATAAATTATGTCCTTCATCACTAACCGCACCAAAGCAAATTTCTACAACGAGAGTCAGATGACTTTTTTCGTTCAGAAGGATTGTGTGGATATCATCTTCAAGATTAAGAAGGGTGTGTATCTCACAGTTTCGGCCTATTCTCTCTCTGAGGGTAGGCTGCTGCTGGCGTGCGATTGGGGGACATTCTGGAATCGACTGAAAAGTATGCGTAATCGTAAGGATGTATTGGCGAAATTCAAAAAGGCTTGTCCTTTGGCTACCAATATCTTTACCAATACCGTATCACCTCACTTCGCGTATATATAAATAAGGAATAGTCGCAAGGGGCGGTAGTGCTTGAAATGAAAGCTCCTGTTCAGACTAATAGTATTTCTGATTATCTTCATGAAAAGGTGATAGAGAAGGCTATGGAACTGGTGAAGTACAATCTGAATCTGTATTGTGAGTTGGAAGAGAAATGTCCGTTCTTTGCTTGGAAGACCGATTTGCAAAATTTAAAATAGAAAACTGCTGGGGGATTAGCACGGTTGGCTAGAGTGCTTGCATAGCATGCAAGAGGTCATCGGTTCGAGCCCTATATTCTCTACAATAAATCAATAGAAAACAAATGAAGAAAGTTTGCATAATAACAGCTGCGCGTTCAGAGTATGGTTTGCTACGATGGACTATTGATGGTGTTCAGCAGAATATGAATCTTGAACTCCAGCTGGTAGTCACAGGTGCACATCTGCTGGCTGAACATGGCTATACATATAAGTGCATCGAGGAAGATGGCTATCCTATTTCCGCAAAGGTAGATATGGGTCTCAATAGTGATTCGAAGGAAGTTATCGTTGAGTCTATGGGACGTTGCTGCATGGGCTTTGCAAAGACCTTTGCCACACTCCAGCCTGACCTGGTTGTAGTTCTTGGTGATCGTTACGAACTGCTTCCTATCTGTAGTGCTGCGCTTGTGATGAACATTCCTATCGCACATATCTCTGGTGGTGATGTCACTATTGGTGCCATTGACAACGAAGTGCGTAATGCCGTCACTATGATGTCTGCCATTCATTTCCCTGGAGTGGAAGAGTCGGCACAGAATATCATTCGTATGCGTAACTCTGATGCTCACGTGTGGGCTGTGGGAGAACCCGGGCTTGACAACTTCTGTAGAAGCACTCTGATGACTCGCCAGAAACTGGCGGAGAATATCGGTATTCCTACTAACAGTAAATGGATTCTTGTAACGCTTCATCCAGAGACCAATGAATCGCTTGACTACAATCTACAGATGGCACGAAATATCATAGCTCTTACAGATAGCATGATGGATGTCTCAATCATTATCTCAAAGGCAAATGCTGACTTCGGAGGTAAGCAGATTAACGACTATTGGACAGAAGTGGAGAAGCAGAATCCAGAGAAGTATCATCTCTTTCCATCTCTCGGACAGATGCGCTACCTCAGTTTCATGAACGAGTGTTATGCCGTCCTCGGTAACTCATCCAGTGGCATAGTAGAAGCTCCTTGCTTGGGTACACCAGTCGTCAATATCGGCAATCGTCAGACTGGTCGCTTTATCTGCAAAAATGTGCATCAGGTAGATAATAACCTCAAAGAAATTCAGAAGGCCTGGAACGCGATAGAAGCTAATCCAGAGCGCATCAAGGATAGTTACTATGGCGATGGTTGTACTGCTGAAAAGATTGTTGAACACATAGTAGAATATCTTTATGCAAAATAGTCGGGTTATAGGTGGAGAGTTTGATGTAGATCTTCAGGGACTCCAATACACTCAGAGCAACAACGGCTCATTAGAGGGTGTGTATAAATATTCTTCAGGTCGTTCTGCTCTCTATTACATTCTTCTTGATGTACAGAAACGATATGGCATTACTGCTGTCTATCTTCCTGATTACCTCTGTTCATCCATAGTGACTGCAGTCGAGAAGAGTCAGATGAAAGTAGTATTCTATAACCTCAATGATCAGCTTGAGATTGATGTTGAAAAACTTCCACTCAAGGACAACGAAAAGGCTGCCGTATTGCTTATCAACTACTTTGGACTCAAGAACCTGCAGCCTCAGGTAGAATTTATTCGCTCTATCAGTAAGGAGATAATCGTAATAGAAGATGATGTGCAGGCTTTTTATGAGTTCCGCAAACCGGAGCTCATAGCAGACTATAAGTTCACCAGTCTTCGCAAGACCTTTGCCTGTCCAGATGGTGGATTGGTGAAGACTGCTAACGACCTTCCGCTTGTCTCCGAAGCTAATAAGTTTCATCAGTACAAACTCGCTGGCAGCATTCTCAAGTCGCTTCGTAAACCAGAGTATTACGATGATGATGTCTATCTTCATCTCTTCGAGAAAGGTGAGAACCACATAGATGACGAGATTGAGAGGGGCATGAGTCAGATTTCGCAGGAGGCTATCACTAAGACAGACTTCGAGCGAATCGCTTACATCCGCCTTCGTAACATCCGTCAGATACTTAATGGACTCAAAACACTAGGCATCCGAACTATTCTTCCTGTGTCCGAAGACAAAATACCACTCTTCGTACCCATCTGGTTAGAGGACAGAAACAAGGTTCGACGACAGATGTTCCAACAGCAGATTTTCTGTCCTGTGCATTGGCCTCTTGAAGGCATGGATGTACAGAAGGGTGTAGAGATGGCTGAACATGAGATGTCTATCATCATTGACCAAAGATATACTAATAAGGATATGTGTTTTATTCTCACCACATTAGAGAAAGCATTGAAATAATGATAGGATTTACAGAACATTGGAATGAGTACTTTGACCGTATTCCTGCCGAATTGTTGGATCTGTATTTTCGTGAAGAATACGTAAGACTCTACGAGACCGAGAGCGAGAAGGCTTGCTGCTTTGTATATGAGGCTGGCAACAGCATCATGCTTTTCCCATTCCTGCTTAGAGCTTTTGAGTACAAGGGAACAATATACTACGATTTTGAGACTGCCTACGGTTATGGCGGTCCGGTGTCAAACGATCATAGTGAAGCCTTTATGACAGCTGCTTTTCAGACTATGATAGACAAGGCTAAGGCAGAAAACTATGTCTGTGGCTTTACGCGCTTCCATCCTCTGCTTGAAAACTGGGATTACTTCTATAAGGTTGGTCGCTTGATTCAGGATCGTAAGACCATCGCCATCGACCTCTCAGGAGGCATAGAAGCCACTTGGAGGAACGAGATTCATACCAAGAACCGCAATGTCATCAAGAAGGGTGAGAAGAATGGTCTGGAGTTCGTAGTTGATAACGACTTCACATATCTAAAGGAGTTTGAAAAGCTTTATAACTCCACTATGGACAAACTGGAGGCTGATGGTTTCTACTACTTTGAACCTAAGTATTACGACCAGCTGAAAGATACCATCCAGAATCGTTTTCTCGGCATTGTGAAGCATGATGGCAAGGTGGTGGCAGGAGCCATCTTCTTCTATCAGTTGCCATACGGACACTATCATCTTGCAGGTAGCGACAAGGCTTTTCTCAAACTCTCACCCAACAACTTCCTGCTTTGGGGGGCTGCTAAGGAACTGACTACAAGGGGAGTGAAGCACTTCCACCTTGGTGGAGGAACTGATGGCTCAGAGGAGAACAGCCTCTATCAGTATAAGCGCAAATTCTCTAAGCACGAATATCAGTTCACCCTAGGCAAGATGATTTTCAATCCTTCGCTTTACGATGAAATTTGTGATGATTGGGCTGTGGCTAATCCTGAAAAGGCCGAGAAACTGAAATACATTCTTTTGAAATATAAATACTGATACAATATGCATACATATATAATTGCTGAAGCAGGCGTCAACCATAATGGTCGGCTCAATCTTGCGCTACAGCTTTGCGATGCCGCAAAGGCTGCTGGTGTGGATTGTGTGAAGTTCCAGACTTGGCAGACTGAGAAGATTGTCACTCGCAAGGCTGAGAAGGCAACCTATCAGTCGGAGAATATGCATGATGTTGAAGAGAACCAGTTTGACATGCTCAAGAAACTCGAACTCTCATACGAAGATTTCCGCATCGTGCAGGAGCATTGTCGTAAGATTGGTATTGACTTCCTTTCTACTCCTGATGAGGAGCACAGTCTTGCCTTCTTGATGAACGAACTCCATCTTCCTATCATTAAGATTGGTTCCGGAGAGGTTACCAACATCCCTTACCTCCGTCAGATGGCATCCTACGGCAAGCCTATCATCCTCTCTACAGGTATGGCTACACTTGTTCAGGTGGCTATCGCCTACGACACCCTTCTTGCAGCAGGTGCTTCTTCGGTAGCATTGCTCCATTGTACCACCAACTATCCTTGCCCTAAGAACGAAGTCAACCTTCGCGCTATGCAGACCATGAGGGAGGCTTTCAAGTGTCAGGTGGGCTATTCCGATCATACTATGGGAACTGAGATTCCTATTGCTGCCGTTGCTATGGGTGCGGAGATTATTGAGAAACACTTCACCCTCGACCGCAATATGGAAGGACCTGATCACAAGGCTTCGCTCGAACCACAGGAACTCAAGTATATGGTCGATTGCATCCGTAACATTGAGGTTGCTCTTGGCGATGGTATTAAGCGTCCTAACCCAAGTGAGGTGGAGATTTCCAAAGTGGTGCTCAAGTCCATTGTGGCAAAAGTGCCGGTGAAGAAGGGTGACATCCTTTCTGTCGACAATATTACCATCAAACGTGCCGGAAGCGGTATTTCTGCAGCCTATTGGGATATGGTGGTAGGCACCAAGGCGCTTTACGATTTTGAAATTGACGAACTCATTAAGATTGATTAAGTCTATGCTTCCATTAGTCATTATTCCAGCACGGGGTGGTAGTAAAGGCATACCTCATAAGAATATCAAGGAATTGGGCGGTAAACCATTGATTTATTATGCGATTGATGCTGCCCGCAAGTGTACCACCGACGATAATATCTGTGTCTCAACCGATGATGATAATATTATCAAGGTTGTGGAGGATTATGGTTTGAAGGTTCCTTTTAAGCGTCCTGAGTATTTGGCTACCGACAATGCAGGCACCAATGGAGTGCTCCTTCATGCGCTTGACTTCTATGAGCGGAAGGGCAATCACTATGATATGGTTGTGCTCCTTCAAGCAACCTCACCTTTCCGTAGAGCAGAGGATGTGATTGAGGCCACCAAACTCTATGATGATAGTATAGATATGGTCACTTCGGTCATGCCAGCCAAGTGTAATCCTTATTACGATGGTTTTGAAGACAATGCAGAAGGGCTCCTTACCATTAGCAAGGGGGATGGTACGATAGAACGACGTCAGGATGCTCCTCGCGTATGGCAGCAGAATGGAGCTGTTTATGTCATAAATCCAGAGCAACTTAAATCCAAGGGACTTGCAGGAATGAACAGAATCCGCAAGTATGTGATGGACGAAATTCACTCTGTTGATCTCGACAATATGCTCGATTGGAAGATTGCAGAAATCATGTTGAAAGATAAATTGGTAGAGATATGAGAAAATATATAATCAGCGAGACCGCCTCCATTCGTGAAGCTCTCGTTGCCATTAACAGCATAACCCACGATGGCGAGTCGCTCATCGTAGTGAATGCCGACCAGCAGATGGTGGGCTCACTCACTGATGGTGACATCCGCCGAGGACTTATCGCTGGGGCAGAACTGACTGATCCTATCAGCAAAATCATGCATCGTGACTTTAAATTCATCAAGCAAGAAGATTATGATGTGGCTCACCTCAAGTCGTTCCGCGACCGTCGCATCATGTTCATCCCGATTTTGGATGCAGAGAATCATGTGGTGGATGTAGTTAACCTCCAGAAATTCAAGTCAAAGCTTCCCATCGACGCTGTCCTGATGGCTGGTGGAAGGGGTGAACGTCTTCGTCCGCTTACCGAGAAGACTCCAAAACCATTACTCGAAGTGGGAGACAAGTGTATCATCGACCATAATGTGGATCGCCTGGTTTCTTATGGCATAGAGCATGTCAATGTGACTGTCAACTACCTTGGAGAGCAATTGGAAAAGCACTTCACTACTCCTCGTGATGGTGTGCAAGTACGTACCTTCCGCGAGCCCAAATTTTTCGGCACTATTGGTAGTATCAAGTTCGTAGATACTTTCTACAACGATACTGTCCTTGTGATGAACTCCGACCTCTTCACCAATATCGACTATGAGGACTTCTTCCTACACTTCCAGAAGCACGATGCAGAGATGTCGGTAGCTGCTGTTCCTTATAACATCAGCATCGAACTTGGCATCCTCGATATCGAAGGTCGTAACATCAAGGGCCTCATTGAGAAACCGAAGTATAACTACTATGCCAATGCAGGCATCTACCTCATTAAGAAGCGTGTCCTTACTGAGATTCCTGAAGATACTTTCTTTCATGCCACTCACCTTGTGGAAAAGCTCATCGCCCAAGGCAAGAAAGTCATCCGCTATCCGCTTAATGGAACTTGGATTGATATCGGTACTCCGCAGGAGTACGAGAGAGCAAAGGAATTAGTGAGACATTTGAAGTAAAAAGCAAACCAAAATAGAATGTTTAGAAAGATAATTGACTATCTCAATTTGAGGCAGGCAGGCGGCATAGAGTTGTTCTTTGCTTTGCTGCCCATATTGAGTGCATATGGTTTTCATGGAATACCTTTGCTGGTTTTTCTGTGGATAAGTTTGTTTGTTTGGCTTTTCTTCAAGTCTAACATTAGGCAAACACCATGGTTCAAGCCGTTGATGGCGTTGACTGTATTTGTGCTTGTTCATGACTTCATCTATCTTTTTATTGCTAAAGGTAATCTGAATGCTTACATTATGCAGATATTTTACTTTGGTTGTATCTTTATGGCTGCTAAAGTATTTGATATGGAGAAGTTGAAGGGTTCATTGAACCTTGTTGCATTTATTTCGATTGTTGGCCTTCTTTACCAGTGGGGATTGATTGCTGTAGGAGGTGAAGTTCATCCAATACAACTACCATTCCTTGATATGGGCGAGAATAGATTGGAGACATTTTCCATTCGTCCTTCTTCATTTTTCATGGAGCCTGCTGCATACGTAGCATTTATGTATCTTCCTCTTGCTTTCTCTTTGCAGGATAGAAAGTTTATTTGGACAATTGCGATCATTCTATCTGAGTTCTTGACCACTTCCACCACAGGTCTACTAACCTCTTTTATCATGCTCATTGCATACGTTTTTTCTCAGAAGGTAAGTTTTAAGATAAGATTCTTTACTATAGCTATGGGAGTAGCAATGGTGCTTGCTCTCAACAATGTTGAGGCATTCCAAACGGGCGTGAATAAGTTGGAGGATACCGACGTAGAGACTAATATACGTTTGGCACAAGGCCCGTATGTTGTGGGTACTATGGAGTCTTTGGAAATGGTAGCGGGTGCTCCATATCATAATGCATACGATTACTGTATGGAAGGAAGAGCGCCTATGGCGGTATTCTACAAGGAGGAGGTTTATATGTCAACAATATGGATGATTATCCTAAAATATGGCTTTATTGGTTTATTCTTGTATCTTTTGGTCTATTATAAGATGTTAAGAGATAATCGTGAAACCATTCCGTTGATTGTTTGCTTGTTGGCTACTATGTTTTCATCTGGTTATGGTTTAGGAATCAATTATGTATATACTTCCACAGGGTTATTGCTGATGTATTCGAACTATATTCAGGAACTATCATATGATAATTAGAAATGAAAATAGGAATAATTACATATTTCTACTTCTATAACTATGGAACCATGTTGCAAGGATTTGCAACACAGTTACTGTTCGGGAAGAAAAAAGGAATAGATGCGGAGCTGATTGATTATCGATTCGGCACAAAGATAGCTCCTCGTAAGATTGAGATTTTGAAAATTCGTCTCAAACGTATTCTTATATATTTAAAGGAGGTTAAGAGGATATATCTGACGGGGAAATATGCTTCGCTTATGGCGCATCGAAGAGATTTTTTCGATGAATTCGTATCTAAGTATCTCAATCTTTCTCCCCAAAAGTATATGTATGAGAATGAGGTAGCGGAAGACGTTCCCCAATATGACATCTATATAACCGGCTCCGACCAAACATTTAGTCCCAAGATCGGTTTTTCGCAAGCTTTGTTCCTGAACTTTGCTCGGAAAAGCGCGATAAAAGCAGCATACGCACCAAGTTTAGGCGTTTCGTCTCTCACCGAGGAACAAGCTGCATTCATCGGACAGGAACTGAAGAAGTATGACTTCCTTTCGTGTCGCGAATCTCTTGGTAGTGAAATGTTGGAAAAGATTACAGGACGGAAGGTTGAGACAGTCCTTGATCCAACACTGATGATTCATTCCGATGATTGGGTTCAATTTTCAGTAAAGCCAAATATCAAGGGTAAGTATATTCTTTGTTATTTCCTTGGTGATCGCGACTACTATAGAGCTTATGTAGCTCAACTTTCCAAGCAAACAGGCCTCCCTGTTTACTACATTCCTGTAAGTTGGAAGGATTTCAAAAAAAGTAACAATTTGCTTTGGGAAGTAGGTCCTTCTGAGTTCTTGGGATTGATAGCAAATGCAGAATATGTGTGTACTGACTCATTCCACGGTACCGTCTTTAGTGTAAACTTTCATCGTGAGGTAAGGGTCTTCGTGAAGCATGCAGGAAATGTGGCTGGTGGCGACAATTCCAGATTGTTTGATATTCTTGAGAGATTGGGCATCGAGGAACAATTGATAACAGAGTACACAAAGGGTTCCATTATTGAGGATTCTCATATTGATTACTCTCATGTAGATGAACTACTTTCTGCTGAACGAGAGAAGTCAATGCGATATGTAGAATCAATCGTAAATTCTGTGAAATAATGATAGAGATTTGTAAGAAACAAGATTGTGTCGGTTGTGGAGCGTGCCTTTCTGCTTGCAATAAGGATGCTATCACTATGCAGCCTGATGCATTGGGATTCCTCTATCCGAAGATTGATCAGGGCAAATGTATTAATTGTGGCTTGTGTGCAAAGTCATGTTTCAATAATAATAAGCCTGCATACAATGAGCCTATCGACACTTGTGTAGGTTATGCAGTAAACATTGGCGAACAAGTTTCTTCGACTTCTGGAGGACTTGCTTCGGTTTTTATGGGGACTATTCTTAAGAACGGAGGTCTTGTCTATGGCTGTTCTGGGGAAAATGCTCGTAAGATAAAGCACATCCGAATTGAGAACCCCGAAGATATTGATAAACTGAGAGGCAGCAAGTACGTTCAGAGCTACATGGGGCAGATCTATAAGAATGTGGTTGCTGATTTGTGTGCAGATAGAACTGTCCTTTTTATCGGAACACCTTGTCAAGTGGCAGGCTTGAAAGCCTATTTGAGGGGCAAGACATACGAAAATCTCTATACCGTCGATTTCGTCTGTCATGGAGTCCCTTCTCAGCAGATTTTGAATAATGCAATAGATGCCAAGGTAAATGAGCGTGAAGGCTTGCGTCTCGTGAATCGTGTGAAGGAAGGCAGTAAGGAAAGCAAATACACTTTGCGTCTAATTAAGAATGGACAGGTAGTATACGATGATACTTATCCTTCTAAAGGTTATATCACAGGCTTCCTTTGTGGCCTTTACTATCGTGAGAACTGCTATCAATGTCAGTTTGCCAGAAGAGAGCGCGTGTCGGATGTGACCTTGGGCGACTTCTGGGATAGATTCGACAATGTAAAAGGATTGGCAAACAAGAAAGATGGATTGTCTATGATAATGGCGAATACTGAAGTAGGAAAGAAACTGCTGTCAATGTGTGAAGATTCGTATGCTCACGCAGAATGGGATTACGAAGATTTCATTCGCAGGAACGGACAACTCAAACAACCTATTAGAAGACATCCAAAGCGAGATCAATTTGAAAAGATATATGCGACAGCAGGATATGATACAGCATTATCTGAAACACTTCACCAAGATTTGAAAAACATCAGAAAGAATATTCTTTTAAATGCTATTTCGTCAATAATAAATCGAACTCCAGTTGTCAGAACTATATATAAAAAACTTAGAAACAGATAAACTAATATGTCGAGAAAAAGCATTAAGAGTGTCTTGACACTAACAACACAATACGCCAATAATATGGGAGCGCTATTGCAGTGTCATGCTTTGGCGAAATATCTTAATATCCAAGAGTCTGTAGATTGTAAGGTACTGCAATATCAGCCTGAAGGATATAATAAGAGCTGGTCATTATTTAATAAGCCTTTGACTTTTCGAGATTTCGCAAAGAATGTTTATTGTTTTCTAAATCCAAACCTTCTCATTCCAAAGATCAAGAAGCAGAAGATAATGCGGAAGTTCATTAGCGATTACATCCCTTTAACATCAGAACAGTATAAGCGAAAAGATATTGAGCAGAACCCTCCAAAGGCTGATGCATTCGTTTGCGGTAGTGACCAGATATGGAACTTCAAGTACCGTCGCGATTTGACCTATTTCTTTGATTTTGTCAATAAGGAAGAATCGCGCATCATAGCCTACGCCCCAAGTATTGCAGACCCTTGGAAGGAAGAAGATGCAAAGTTCATCGCTCCATATCTGAAGCGTTTCGATTCGCTATCTGTACGCGAGACTCCTAATCTTCTCCAAGTGAAGGAACTGTCGCCAGAGAATAATCCTACTGTGGTTTGCGATCCTGTCTTCTTGCTTGAAAAACAGCAATGGGATGATATTGCGGACACCAAGTTAGAACCAAACGAACCGTACATCTTCTGCTACTTCTTGAGTGTGACACCACTTGCTATAAAAACGGTCAAGAAGATGCGCGAGTTGACTGGCCTCAAGGTGGTTCACTTTAACCTGAATGCCCTTGATAAGTTCAAGAGTGAGTACAACATCCGCATTGCTAGTCCTACAGACTTTGTTGGCTTGATTAAGAATGCCACATACGTTTGCACTAACTCGTTCCATTGTTCTGCCTTCTCTATCATCTATCGCAAGAACTTCATGTTCGTACCTAAGAATATGGCAAACGAGCGTATCACAAGCTTGATAGACAAGTTCCACCTTTCTGATGTGTTTGTCTCTAAAGATAAGATACAGACAATGACTATAGAAGACCTGAAGGTGGACTATTCGAGAACAGAAGGTTGCATCGAAGGATTTATCGCTCAATCTAAAGAATATTTACATAACGCTTTGAAAGATGAATGACAAGATAATCAAGCTTGCAGATAAGAACGCTTGTACAGGCTGTGGGGCATGTGCAGATGCCTGCTTCAAGTCTTGCATTACTATGGTGAGGGAAGGACTTCATACCTACCCTCAGATTGATGCAGAGTTTTGCATAGGTTGCCAGAAGTGCATGAAGACTTGCCCAAGTATCAACCCATTCAATTCGGTAGAAGTCAGCATCCAAAAGTATTATGCATGTTGGCATAAGGATTTGTCAGTAGTTATGACTTCAACTTCAGGAGGCGTAGGTACGGCTTTGGCTGAACACGCTATTGACTGCGACTACTATGTAGTAGGTGTGGTGCTGACGAGTGAGGGAAAGGTAAAACACGTAATTGCTACAAACAAGGAAGATATACAAGCTTTCAAAGGCTCAAAATATGTGCAGAGCAACAGTATTGGCATCTATCAAGAATGCATGAAGGCAATTAAGAAAGGTCACAAAATTCTTTTCATCGGCACCCCTTGTCAAACAGAAGCAATGAAACGAATCCTGCCTTCCAGTTTGCAAGATAGCCTTATCACATGCAGCATTATCTGCCATGGTGTAAACTCTTCGTTTGTCTGGAATGACTATCGAAATAACCTCGAAAAGAAGTGTAAGTCCCATATAGAGAAATATAACTTCCGCTATAAGTCGCATGGATGGCAAAAACAGAATGGAGGACCGAACTTAAGGGTATCGTACGAAATGATCTCTGGAAAGAAGGCTGATATGCCAAGTTGGCGCAATCTTTTCCACTACTGGTTTGGTCAGCATTTCATCATGCGACCTTCGTGTTTCAAATGCCAGTACAGGACTGAAGACCGGCATTCGGACATCGTCATTGGTGATTTCTGGAATGTCGAAAAGGTGCTCGATGGTATGAATACCTACAATGGTGTGTCAGCAGTGATAACTACCACAGCACAAGGTGAGGAATTCCTTCATACCAATCCATACCTTAATGCGACACCAGTTGACGCACAGAAATCAAAAAGTGCGTTGAAGGGCTTAATCAACAGAAAGTCTGAAGAAACCCAAAACAAAGAAATCCTGCGAATGAGGACATTTGAGCAGGAGTATAATCAGAATGGTTTTGAGTATATGGCAAAAAAATATCCTTGCCCTACTTACATTGATCAGATTATTAACAAAATAAAATCGATGATATGAATATTGAAAGTATCAAGAAAATTGTGCTGTACTTTATGGGCAAACATGCTCTCCGTAAGTACTACAATCGCTTGAAGAAGACTAATAAGATTACGAATCTCACCCAAGCGCAAAAGCAAGAGATTCAGGCTTACTACATGGATAATTATAGCGTGAAGGTTAACCCTAAGTGGCACGAGATTCTGTATTCAATTTCAGGAGTCTATCGAGTGGACTATATGCCATTTGATGTATATGGTCAGTTGCTTGAGCGATTCTCGCCATTTGCCTATAAAAAGGTGCTTGATGATAAGGTGCTATACGATTGGCTGCTACCTGATGTAAATCTGCCCAAGAGACTCTATTCTTCTTGTAATGGTGTGGTATACAGGTATTTAACCCAATATGGGGGGGTAAAATTGAGGTATTAATGTCGGATTTACTTGAAGCCATTAAGAATATCGACAACTGTATTATTAAACCTTCGAAAGACTCATCTGCCGGCATAGGAGTGAGAAGCTTGCGAGTAACAGATGGTATCGTTTCCGATTATGATGGTAGCCTTGAAAAACTTATAAAGAGTTACAAGGGCAACTTTGTTATCGAAGAGAAAGTGGTTTGTTGCGACAACTTGAGAAATTTGAATCCTTCTTCGTGCAATACTCTACGTATGCACACTTGGCGCAATAGAAAAGAAAACAAGATTGAGTTCGTTTCTGCTTTCCTTCGTGTAGGTCGCAAAGATTCTCTCATTGATAATGGATTTGCCGGTGGGATTGCCGTTCCAATAAGAGTAGATGGTGCATTGTCAAAAAGCGGATGTACGTTAAAGCCCTATAAGAGATACGAACAGTCTGATACTGGCATCACCTTCAATGGATATAAGATTCAGCAGTTTGACGAGATGGTGCAGGTAGTATGCAATGCTCATCACAATCTGCCTCACTTTGACTTCATTGGATGGGATGTAACGATCAACAATAAGAACGAGGTGGTTGTCATCGAGTTTAATCCTGACCCTGACATGAGACTCGATCAGTTGATATTCTTGGATAACTGTTTATTGGATAAACAAGAAAAAATATACAAGGTACTTTTCAAACATGATTAAATTAGCAATCAGAGATGACGATATGAATTTCTTCACGAAAGTGGAGGATCTTGAATATATATATAAAGATTTTAATCATTTTCCCATTAGCTATGCAGTAGTTCCTTATGTGCTGGATGTCTCTACCCGAGGCGTATGTTCTGATACGAGAGGAAATACAATGCCAAAGAATGTGGCAGACAACAAGGCATTGGTGGAATGGGTGCGTCATAAAATTAAGAATGGAACTTGTGATGTTCTTCTCCATGGAGTTCACCACAGCTATAAGTTTACCGACAAAGGCGTAAAGCTCGCAGAGATGCAATGGCGTGATAACGAATCCAATCTTGCAGACTTGTTGAGAGTAGAGAAGGAGCGCCTATCGGCTGTATTTGATTACCCAATCACGTGCTTTGTTGCCCCAAGCAACAAGATCACAAAGTATTGCCTCGGTCAGGTGGCTAAAGCAGGATTGAATTTCTCAGGCATTATCCCGATGAAACCAAACGTAAACCTGACAGTAAAGAATCTTGCTAACTATGCAAAGCGTTGGATGGTGAGAGCCATATATAAGTTGCCTTATCCTGGAGTGTTAGAGTATGATAACCATAAGGAGGTAAATGCTTGCATCCTTCAGACCTACGACTATCTGGTTAAGATGTTTGAATTCTGTTGCAAGCACAACTATCCTATGGTCATCAATGTGCACTATTGGCATCTTCTCGACAATCCGACAGAATTGGAGAAACTCCGTAAATTCGTTATGGATTATGCCATCCCAAGAGGGGCAATTCCTACACGTTTGAGCGACCTATTAAAGTATGCACCAACATAATCTAAACAGATAATGTCATCATCGAAATTAGCTAAATCGTCCATCATAGTCAGTTTGATATTGGCTGTTGGCTATTTGGTTTCCTTTGTCAAAGAATCCATTATAGCCAACTACTTTGGAGTATCTGCCGATGTGGATGCTTACACCGTAGCTATCACCATACCTGTAGTTCTGTTCTCTATCGTTACGGTATCTATCCGTTCTGTAATAGTCCCCATCTATTCCGACTTGCTGTATAACAAGACAAAAGAGGTGGCTGATGAATTTATTAGTAACACACTATGTTGTGTGGGTGTAGTTATCCTTGCTCTGATTGTAATCATGGAACTGGGAGCAGGTTTCTTAACAACGTTTTTTGCTCCTGGATTTGATGCTGCTACTCATGATTTGTCCACAAGCCTTTTGCGCATTACACTGCCGTCAATCTTATTTACCGTAATAAATGATATGCTGGTAGGACTTCTGAATGTACATAAGCGCTTTATTGCTCCTTCGTGTGCTGTATTCTTCCTGAACATCGGTCTGATTTTGACTATTGTGTTCCTGCATTCACAGTTTGGAATTGTAGCAGGTGCCCTTGGTTACATCATTGGCGGAGGATTGAGCATGTTCTACATTTTAGTTATATCGTCGGGAGTATATCGTTTCCGCTTTGTGCTTAGTTTTAAGGATGAATTCTTTAAACGAACTTTCAAGCAGACAGTTCCTGTGGTATGGAGTACCAGCATTGCAGAAGTCAATGCAGTCATTAACCGAATGATTGCTTCTTTCCTGTTCGTGGGATCAATCTCTGCTCTCAGTTATGCAAATAAGATCAATTCCATATTCATCAGTTTCTTCATTACAGCTGTAGCAACGATTATATATCCGCTCTATGCGGAATCGTCGGCTAAGAAGGATATGGATCAACTTTCGCATAGAGTAAACTTTACGCTTTCGCTCTATACCATGATCTTGTTACCAATGGTTCTTGGAGTGTTGTGTTGCAGAAAAGAGTTGGTGAGTGTAGCCTTTGCCCGAGGTGTGTTTGATACGTTGGCTGTGGCAACCACCTCTTCCCTACTAGGTTGTTACTGCTTAGGTCTGCTCTTTATGTCATTTAGGGAGACGCTAACCAAGGTGTTCTACTCTATGCAGGATATGAAGACTCCGGCGAAGAATGCCACCATCGGAGTATTGCTGAATGTGGTACTAAATCTTACATTGCCTTTTATTCTTGGTGTGGAAGGACTTGCCCTTGGTACCAGCTTTACTTCAATGTTCATCTCGTTGAGGCTTCTGTACCTTTTAAAAAAGAACTACAAAGAAGTGCAGTTGGAGTACTTTCAGAAAAACCTAATCGGAATAGCATTGTCTACGATAGTGATGGCAGTTATTGTGTTTGCCTTCTCTTACTTTTATCAAGGTGACAACAACCTTGTCAGACTGGTAATCGGAGCTGGAATTGGTGTTGTTTCATACGCAATTGGCATCTGGGCTTTCCGTGTGCCCGTATTTAAGCAAGCTTTACAAATGATAATTAAAAAATAAATTACATGTCTAAGTATTTGATAACCAATAAAATAGGGGGGTAAAACGCTAATCCCTGAGTCTGTAAGAGTGAATTGCGCTTTTGATCAAGGATGGATCAAGGGCAGAGTGTTTGACAAGAAGTGCCAACTTTCTGAGAATTACTTTTGGGATGCTAATGGTGGTGCTTTTGTGGTAGGAACACCATTAGTAAGCGATGTAGTCAATGTAGCAGAATACATATATCGTGATTTCGAAGTCAGCAAGATTAACAAATACAAGAGAGAAATCATTGGCATGTGGGCTGCATTTGTCTATAGAGGCGGGAAGGCATATTGCTTTAACGACTATTGGGGCCTGTATGACATTTGTTTTCATAGCTCAGAGGATAATACCTTTGTGGTTTCAACATCTTTGGCAGATGTACATGCAAATGTGCCTGATGCAAGAATCGATGAATATTCTTTCGTGATGGACAACTTTCAGTTGGGCGCCTTCCTTGGTGACACCATGTTTAAAGAGATTAAGCGCCTGAAGAGAGAGCAGTATTTGGAAATCACAGAGTGTGGATTGAATTTGAAGGGACTCTCTGATTATAGATATAAGTATACGTTTCAAAACAAGCAGCAAACAATACAGGATATTGTATCCTATGCCAAAAAACTTTCTGTTAAAATTGCTGCTCGTTTCGGGAAAACTGCTGTTGCAATGACCGGTGGTTTTGACTCTCGACTGGTATTTGGGATCCTCAATTCTGCTCCAAATAATGACATTACATTGGTACACGGAGTGTCATCTGGTACTGAAAAGGAAGATATGGAGATTGCTCAGAACATAGCAAAGCACTATCATAAGGATTTTATTCTCGAAGATTGGAATAATCGAAAAGGATTTAACCTTAATGACCAGTTCAATACTTTCAGAATAGTAGGTTATTACAATTATGTAGGTTTAGGAAGCAAGCAATGCTACAGTGAATATGAGCGAATCGGCAAAGGCTATACCTTCTATCAGGCTGGATACTTTTGCGAAGCTCTCCGTTTGAGGGAATGGGCAGAGCAGAAGAAGTCATCTACCTTCTCTTTGACGGATTATGTGGATAACTACTATATCAACAAGAGTCTGAAAGAGTGTTATGCGAACTATGATGAATATCGCAATTACTTGGTGGAAAAGTATCGTGAGCAATTGAAAGAAATAGGGTTTACTGGTGACGAGAATAGAATACCTATGGACTATTTCGAAAGATTCCGATGGATAATGTCCCGTTACTGTGATTCCCGCTCTGTTATGATGCTGAACAGCTTCCAGTTTACTTTCCCGATTATGTCAACTCCATTCATTCACGAGATAGTCTTGTCATTGCCTGCTGACGTGATCAAAGGCGGCGGATTCCAGATAGAATTGGTTTCGGCAATGAACAAGGAACTGGTCGAACTCTTTGGATTGCACTCTCATAGAAGATCATATCGAATTAAAAACAATAAGAAAATTCCATTGCTCACAATGAAAAACGTTGCTGACTACTGCTTTATGTTGCTGCCTTTCATCAAACCGATGATGTTCGCAGTATATAGAAAGTTTAAGTATGATTCAACAAATGTTCGACATGGAGTATTGGATGAGTTTGACCAGCTATCAGTTAAGGTGCCCGAGTATTTGGATCTTACAAAATATCCAGAGGTACCATATCGCTTGAGAGCAACTATGATAGGCTTGTCGTGCGTTCAAAATGAAAAGTGAACAATAATAGTCAATGAAAATTCTTTTTATAACTCCCTACATTACCTCTGCATGCCATCCAGCCTTCCTGAGAAACCAGACTGGCTTCGGATACATGGTACATGATATAGCACAATATGTAGCCAAGACGGAGGAGGTGGATATATTTGCAACCATGGCTTTCACCCCAAAGATGGAAGTGGATGGTTTTAAAGTGGTGGGCAGAAGTAAATGGTCTCTACTAAGAAATCTCAGTTTGAAGAATCTGCTGGACGGATTCCGTTTCATCAACAGATATTCTATGCCTCTCAAGGAGAGCCTAAGAACGCTCTACATCTTTGCTGCCATCGGACAGGTAGAACACATCATGAAGCAGTACGATGTTGTGCACATCCATGGATGCTCGTCCATAACAGATGCTGTCATCAAGGCTTGCAAAAGACAAAATATCCCGTTCCTCGTGACACTACACGGATTGAATAGCTTCGAGAAGCTTATCAAACTTCATTCTTCGTTATGTCGCTATGAACGTGATTTCCTGAAAGAGGCTGCAACAAATCATTATCCAGTATCTTTCATCAGTACTGGCAATATACTGACGGCGGAAGCAGCTACAGGAAAGACAGCTGATAGCTTCCGAGTGATTTGTAACGGTTGTAATGTGGAACGAAAGCCTATGAAGGTTGACATCCGTAAAGAATATGGCATTTCAGCCGATGATTTCGTATTTGCCTTCGTTGGCAATGTGTCGGCTAACAAGAATCAGGTGCAGGTGTCTCGTGCATGGAGATTGTTGCCGGATGATCTTCGTCAGAAGTGCACAGTGCTGTTTGTTGGACGTTATACAGAGAATGATGAACTGGTTCAATATATTCGTACTAATCATCTGGAAGAAAATCTCTTTGTTTGCGGAATGCAACCAAAGGAGAAGGTCTCAGACTTCTATCATGCTTGCGATGCTACCATTCTGACAAGTATCACTGAAGGTTTCGGCCTGAGCATTATTGAGGGCTTTGTTTACGGCAAACCGAATGTGACATTTGCTGATCTTCCTGCCACATCGGATCTCTATGACAAGAAGGCTATGGTACTGGCGGAAGATAGAAATGATGAAACGTTGGTCAAGGCAATGGAGAGAATGATGCAGACAAGATTTAATAAGGATGAGATATTAAAGTATTCGTTGAAGTTCTCTTTTGAGAAGATGGCGAAGAAGTATTGTGAAACTTATAACAGTATTAAAATATGAAGAAAGTTGTTATGTTTTTCGTTGACTTGCTCCGCAAGGCAAAGCACTATATTAGCACCTTCCTCTTGAAGTGTCAACTTGTAGAGTATGGCGACAATGTGGGAGCTGCCAAAATAATCAAAATCTCTCGACAGGCAAAGGTGTCTGTTGGGCATAATTGTGGATTTAATGGTCTGATTATAAGTGGATTGGGGGGGGTAAAAATTGGTAGTTATTTTCATTCGGGAACCAATATCTTGATAATGTTGGGAAGCCATGATTATGAATATGGCGACAAGATTCCGTACGGTAGTCACTACAAACCGAAAAATGTTATAATAGATGATTTTGTGTGGCTTGGAAGCAATGTCATCATCTCTGGCAATGTTCATATTGGTGAAGGTGCTATTGTTGCAGTCGGTTCGGTTGTTGTGAAAGATGTGCCTCCGTATGCCATAGTCGGTGGAAATCCTGCAAAAGTAATTAAGTATAGAAACATTGGGCAGTTTGAACAACTTAAAAAAGAAGGTAAGTTCTGATGAATGTATTTAAAATCGCCAAATTTCTGCAGAAAGGAAACAAAGGATATTTTGAAGTGCCGGTGAATGAGCAATTGGCATATCTTGATGGCTTGGGAAACGCATCAAATGACATAGAGAGAAGCTATAAGCAGTTCCTGTGTCAGGAGTATTTTGTGCCCACTTGGAAACGATTCTTATGGTGGTTTGTTTCTGTTGCAGCAATACCATCTCTTTTGATAATTCTTTATTTGAGAGGTCTTCGAGTGAGGCCCATCAAAAAGATTGATACGATTGCTGAAAATAGAGGTATGACTGAAATCATACCTGTAGAACTGTCTTCAAAATATGACCTTGAATTTGGTGTATGGCATTCAGGCGTTGGACTTAATGGTAGTGACATTCATTATATCTTTCGCAGAATAATAGGATGGAGACAACCATATTTTATGATGAAGTCCATATTACGAATCACGTCATTCAGTCCAATGATTACCAAGTTTTCTCCAGAGAGAATCATTCAGTATGGTGAATACAGTTTCTGCTCGTCTATGCTGACGGATTATTTCCATACTAGAGGTGTGAAGAATATCAATGTGCAACATGGTGAGAAGTTAATGTTCATCAGAGATTCTTTCTTTCATTTTGATGAATGTTATGTGTGGGGTGATTATTATGTGAAAATGTTTGTTAGGATGAAAGCAGAACCTAATCAATTCATTGTTTCTGTACCTCCAAGTTTGAACATAAATATTGAAGAACATAATAGTCCGTCTTGCTATGCTGACTACAAGTATTATCTCGCTTCTGAAAGTGAGGATGATATTCGGAGTATTGTTGCATCTATGGCCTTTGCAAAGCGTGAAGGTAAGACTGTAAAATTTCGTATTCATCCACGATATACAGACCTCAACATTCTAAAGAAATATGTTCCAGAATCAGAAATAGAGCTTCCAACGAAGGTTAATATTCTTGATTCTATCAGCAATATGGAGTATGCTGTTGGTTGTTATACTACTGTATTGCTTCAAGCATGTCTATCTGGAAAGAAAGTGATTATCAACGATGTTACCTTCCAAGAACGATACGGACAGCTGAAGGAGTATGGTTATATCCTCGCAAAGGATGAAATTGAAAAACTATCTGAAAGACAGTAATGAAAACATTTAAGATACTATATTCCTTTTTTTACCATTATGTCTGACCAGTTATGCTACCACATCAAAACTCCCTCAGGTTCAGAACAATCAGGAAATACAGTTTAATAAAACTCTTGACCTTTGCGGGCTAGTTTTCTTGATGAACGAATCTGATAAAAGTATCCATAGATATATAGCTTCAAGAGGTCGCGGGGATCATACCCCGGCGTACCTGTTTCTTTGGGGACACTCCGGACAAAACCAAGGACTTTCATGTCCAGACTACCAACAAACGCATCAAACAAACGTACAGGAGCATCGGCCTCCACATATTCATCTATGCAGTCGGGAAAAAATACTTTCTGTCTGCGGTCTTCGCCTTTTTTGTATGCCATATACTATATCTTTTATTTGATATTCAAGATACGAAAAAGTTGTAAAACTACATAGAATATAATGTTAAACCATGCTATGAATGTAGAGTGTCCGATGCAAACTTATCAAGTGTAGGGCTTTCGGACAGCCTCCCCCTAGATTTTTGGTCTTAAAATATTAAAATTAGGAATCTTATTATATTCTCCATGTGAATTAAAAACAATGGAAATCATTTATTTATAGGGCTCTGGGGAAAAGTGTACACTTACGAGTTACAGTTGTTGGAGTTCCTAGAAAACCACTAGATAAGATTGTATCAAAATAAAAAATAGAATAAGTATATGTTATCTGTAATTGTACCAATATATAACGAGGAAAAATATATCGCTAAATGTATTGATAGCATATTGGAGCAAGATTTTCCCAAGGATGAACTTGAGATAATTTTGGCTGATGGTATGAGTCAGGATTGCACGCGTGAGATTGTGGCAAAGTATACCGCTAAATATCCTTTTATTAGTCTGATTGATAACCCAAAACGTATTGCACCATGGGCTATGAATCTTGCTGTTAAGGAGGCTAAAGGCGATGTTATTATGCGACTGGATGCACATGCTATTTACGAGAAGAATTATTTCTCGGCATTGGTGAGGGCGCTAAAGGTATATGATGCAGATAATGTGGGTGCTGTTTGTCGTACAGATGTGCTGAACAAGACTCCAAAGACTCTTGCTATCCGTGAGGTGCTAAGCAATAAGTTTGGTGTTGGCAATTCAACTTTCCGAACAGGTATCTCAGGTGTACAAGAGGTGGAGACGGTGCCCTTTGGCTGCTGGAAACGTGAGGTGTTTGAAAAATACGGTATGTATGACGTACGATTGGTGCGAAATCAAGATATTGAGTTGAACAAGCGTATTATCCGTGGTGGTGGCAGGATTGTGATTGTGCCTGACACCTATTGTACATATTTTGCACGTGAGAATTATCATGAGTTGGCTAAAAATAACTATGGTAATGGTAAATGGAATATCTTGACGGTATATTACACCAAGGAGATGCGCTCGTTGTCGGTTCGACACTTTGTTCCGCTGGCATTTGTGCTGTCGCTCATTGTGCCTATATTAGTGGGGGTGTTTTGGTGGCCTACATTGTGTGTGAGTGTTTTGGCTCTGTGTGTGTATCTTTTGGCATTGGGTAGCGTAAGTGCAAAGTTGGCTGTTAGTAAGAGACTGAGTTTCTTCTATCTGCTTGCAAGTTTCAGTGTATTGCATATTTCTTACGGATGGGGATCATTGGTAGGAATTCTGAAGTTACTATTTACGAAGTAGTCTAAAAATTCAATGACAGAAAAGGAGGAAATGTGCACTTTGTTTTTTCGAGTTATTAAAAGTATCTATTGGCGCATGCCTATATACGTTGTTTACTCCAACAACACGACAGTGGGAGAGAATCTATGACTTGTCAGAAAAGCAGGCGGTTATTGGTATTACATTCCGTGGAGTTTTCACCATTGGCTATGGAAAAGGATACTTACTACAAGATTATAATAAAATACACAACGATACAATATGCTTTTGAAATGGATTTTTGACCGATTGCTTGCATTGATTGGCTTGCTGTTTCTATGGCCCGTGCTGCTCATTGTCGCAATAATGGTGAAAGTGAAGATGCCGGGAGGAGCAGTGTTTTTTATACAAAAGCGTGTGGGTAAAGGAGGCAAGTTGTTTAACTGCCATAAGTTCCGTACTATGACTGTTAACCATAACGGTTCTACAGTGTCGGTAGCTGGCGACTCACGTATCACACCATTTGGTGCAATTCTGCGTCACTATAAGCTCGATGAGTTGCCCGGGTTGTGGGATGTATTGATTGGGAATATGTCTTTTGTGGGACCTCGTCCAGATGTTCCGGGTTATGCTGACAAGTTGGAGGGTGATGAACGTGATGTATTGAAATTACGTCCGGGTCTTACAGGTCCTGCCACGCTAAAATATCGCCTGGAAGATGAAATGATTTCTGAATACGTGGTAAAGAGACAGGCAGAGGGTGACACACGACCAATGCAAGAGATTGCCACAGAATATAATGATAATGTGATTTATCCTGATAAGGTACGTTTGAACTGCTACTACTATCGCCATTACTCGTTCATCAAGGACATCGAGATGATATTTGCGACAGTATTAGGTTTCAGGGTGAATTTTGCAGGAGAAGAAGTATAATGAATAACATATTGAATATTATGTCAGAAGAAAGAAATACTATCTACCTTTGTCTAGCTCACATGAGTGAGGAGGGTTTGGAACAAAACTATGTAAAGGAAGCATTCGATACCAATTGGGTAGTACCGATGGGCCCAAATGTGAATGCCTTCGAGCAGTCCCTGTCAGATTTTGTTGATACCAATTCTGATGGAAGTAAGTTGAATCATAAGGTGGTTTGCCTGAGTGCCGGTACTGCTGCCGTTCATCTGGCGCTGATTGCCTGTGGCGTGAAGGCGGGCGATGAGGTTTGTGTCCAGAGTTTCACCTTCTGTGCATCATCCCACCCTATCACTTATCTTGGTGCCAGGCCTGTGTTCATTGACTCAGAGCGCGAAACATGGAACATGGATCCGGAACTCCTCGAACAGGCAATTCTTGACCGTAAGGAGAAGACCGGTAAATATCCAAAGGCCATCATTCCGGTAGCTCTTTACGGTATGCCATATGATTGTGAGAAGATTATGGCTATTGCCAACAAATACAACATCCCTGTCATCGAGGATGCAGCTGAAGGTATGGGATCACGCTTCAACGGTCAGGTGTTGGGTACTTTCGGTCGCTTCGGTGTACTATCCTTCAATGGTAACAAGATGATTACCACATCGGGCGGAGGCGCCCTCATCTGCCGGAACGATGAAGATGCCAACAACGTAATGTGGCATGCAACTCAGGCTCGTGATGCTTATCCATATTATCAGCATACGGAGATTGGTTACAACTATCGTATGTCAAACGTATGTGCAGGTATCGGACGTGGTCAGATGACTGTTCTGGATGCACATATCGCACATCACAAGCATGTTCAGGCACTTTATGAGGAATTACTGAAAGATGTTCCTGAAGTACATATTCACAAACAGCCTGCCGATTCCCGTTACGATTCAAACTTCTGGCTTTGTGCGGCTACCCTTAATGCGGATGTTAAGATTCAGGGACAGGAGAATGCCTACAAGGAAGTTGTCAAGACAGCCGTAGGTGGAGCTGCCGGTGTTATTAAGGCAGTTGATTGCGCTGTCACCGACTGTCAGCCAAACGAAAACGTAGAAGCTCTCCGCGTCTTTATGCTTAATAAAAAGGTTGAGTGTCGTCCTGTATGGAAACCGATGCACAAGCAGCCTGTTTATGCTGATGCTACAGCCTACACTAATGGTGTATCAGAAGAAATTTTCAAGGTCGGCTTCTGTCTGCCTGCAGGACCTTATGTTACCGATGATGATGTAGTGTACATCGTTGATTGCATTAAGGAGGCTATTGTCAGATGATGATAAAAAAAATCAAGAAAATAACGGAAGGAATGTGCCGGTTGTGTGCATTCCTTTTTCTGCCTCAGAAAACGGATAAAACGAGATATGATCATAAATTGTGAATGAATGGCAGAAAAGAACAATCAGAATTTTATCACCTTCTGTTAACAAGTAGTGTTAATACCTGCGGTCCGACAGAAGTATATTAAATCATAGTCCATGAATTTTACCTACATTTCCCATAAAAAGACGATGACCATAACCTCGTTTACGTATCGTAGCAATCTGGATCTTGTCCATAAGGAATCACTATTCCGGATTGCCGCTTTCCTTGGTGTGCCCGTTGGTAGATCAGCCAACAAACCTACCGTGATTGGTGAAATCGATACCTACGTCAAGTCAAATCCGGCAGCCGTATTGGAAAAGCTTTGCGTGAAGGAACTGGAACTGGTCCGGGAGTTCTTCAAAGCGGGTCGTGATACTCCTGTGGTAAAAGCGCCCCGCCGAACCCATGATACCCTGAAAATGCTTCTCTTGGTTTCTGTGTGTTATGATAAGAAGACGAGAAAGGAGAATTTGCTGATGGCCGATGAATTGCGGGAATTGTTTGCTCCCCACCTTGATGCCGCCCTGAAAAAAGCCCGGAAGAAGGAGAAAGATTTGTCAGTAAAATCGGATATGCCGATTGTTCATTCCCCGCAAATAGAGAGCGATAAATTTGCCGGAATGATACCGGATGAGATGCTCCAACGTTTTCTCGATTATATTCTGGATGACGGCCAGCTGACTGACGATTACTTTTGCGATGACTCTGACGGACCGGATGACGACCTTGAACTCCTTCAAACGACCCAATACTCAATGGCATCGGATTTGGTGAAGGCTGTCCGCGAGCTGCACTACAATTCTCAGGCTGAAGTGTTCAGGGCATTCCATAAATTCATCAGCAAGAGGGATATATGGGGGGATATGTTTTTGGAACGTTTCGAGGAGAGCTATGGCAACATTCGCTTTTCTGGTGAAAAGGTTGACTTTGATACCCTTGAATGGGTCCACTATACTCTCAATGATTTTGACAATGCCATTTCGGATATTGACTATAACGATCCCATGCTCTTCTTTGATGTCGCAAGGAGACTGGAGGCTGTCATAGTTCGGGAGAAGGACCGGAAATAAACCGCCTGTCAAGTGGATGTCAGATTATGAATAATGTTAATAGTGAATAAATGGCAGAAAAGAATGACCGGAACTTTATTGCTTTCTGTGACGAGTTGAGAGCATATGTCTCTGAAAACCATCATTTCCCGAATAAGCATACCCGACTTCTGAATAAGATAAAATTTGTCCGCCGTAAGATTAATCAGGGTACGTTGGAGGAATGGAAGCTGAAGATGTTCCTTGATATAGCGGAAATGAGGGATATGGATGAACATACCGGAGGGCGAAAAAAGAAGGTGCAGGATGACCAGTAAAGATGGCCTGCACGTCTGTTTATTGCGATATAAGAAATGTGTAAATAATTTATTAATATTTAAAGCCAATATACCGTAGTGATCGGGCGGAATAGAAATCTCCGGTCTTGTGAAGAATTATAGAATCTCATCTAAAAAGAAAATATATGAATAGAATGAAACAATTAAGCTATTATGTATTGGCAGCTTTTCTGTTAACAGCCTGCCAGTCCTATAAAAAAGTACCTTACCTGCAGGATGCCGAAGTGGTATTGTATAGTACTCAGGATACACAACTGTATGATGCAAAGATCATGCCCAAGGATCTGCTGACAATAGTGGTGTCATGTACGAGTCCCGAATTGGCGGCCCCTTTTAATCTGACGGTAGCCACACAGAGTAATGTCAGTGTAAGCACTACCACCACCCAGCCTGTATTGCAACAGTACCTGGTTGATAACGACGGTAATATCAACTTCCCCGTACTGGGCGAACTTCATGTGGGCGGCCTGACCAAGAAGGCAACCGAGCAAATGATCGTGGAAAAGCTGAAACCTTATATAACGGAGACACCCATTGTAACGGTACGTATGGTGAATTATAAGATTTCCGTGATTGGTGAAGTTGCCCGCCCCGGTACATTCACGATTTCCAATGAAAAAGTGAACATCCTGGAAGCTTTGGCTATGGCAGGAGACATGACTGTATATGGTCTGCGTGATGATGTTAAACTGATACGGGAGAATGCCAATGGCAAGCAGGAAATTATTCCTTTGGACCTGAATAAGGCGGAGACTATTCTTTCCCCTTACTATTATCTGCAGCAGAATGATATCATCTACGTGACTCCCAATAAGGCAAAAGCCCGCAATTCTGATATCGGAACCAGTACAAGCTTGTGGTTTTCCGCCACTTCTATCCTTGTTTCTATCGCCAGTCTATTGTTTAATATCTTGAAATAAAAAGAAGAGTTATGAAGGAAGAAACTAAAAACGGGAAGGAACGTCAAGTGTCCGAAGAACAGGTCGATTTCCGTGCATTGCTTTTTAAATATATCATTCACTGGCCCTGGTTCGTAGGTGCGGTGTTGCTCTGTCTTGTCGGCGCATGGTTTTATCTGCATTGGGCTACACCGATTTACAGTATCTCAGCTACTGTCCTGATAAAAGATGAGAAGAAGGGTGGAGGTGCAGGAGTCTCTTCGGAACTGGAGGATATGGGATTAAGCGGCCTGATGACTTCCTCCAAGAATATTGATAACGAGTTGGAAGTTCTGCGTTCAAAAACCTTGGTAAAAGAGGTGATTAATCAGTTGGGGCTATATATATCTTATACAGATGAGGATGAATTTCCTGCTAAAGGTTTGTATAAGACGTCTCCGGTACAAGTGAGTTTGACACCTCAGGAAGCTGAGAAACTAAGCTCTCCGATGGTAGTGGAAATGACACTACAGCCTAAAGGTAGTATGGATGTGAACGTGACTGTAGGTGAGAAGGGATATCAGAAGCATTTTGAGAAACTACCTGCTATCTTTCCGACTGATGAGGGTACGTTGGCTTTTTTTCAGGAAGTTGATTCGGTAGCTTTGCAGGATGGGACGAAAGTACCTCGTATAGAGAAGGACGTGCGTCATATAACTGCGACTATCAACAAACCAATGAGAGTGGTAAAAGGTTATTGTAACAGCCTGACTATTGCTCCGACTTCTAAAACTACTTCTGTGGCCGTGATTTCGTTAAAAAATTCTAGTTTGCAACGTGGGCAGGATTTTATCAACCAATTACTGGAGATGTATAATCGCAATACGAATAATGATAAAAACGAAATTGCTCAGAAAACAGCAGAGTTTATTGATGAACGTATTGGCATTATCTCAAAAGAACTGGGAAGTACAGAAGCGGATTTAGAGTCTTTTAAGCGTGACGCAGGTATCACGGACTTGACGAGTGAAGCTCAGATAGCCTTAGCCGGTAATGCTGAATATGAAAAGAAGAGTGTGGAGAACCGTACTCAAATCAGTCTGGTGAATGACTTGCGTAAATACTTGAGAGGTAATGAATATGAAGTATTACCAAGTAATGTTGGTTTACAGGATGCTGCCTTGATTGGTGCGATTGAACGTTATAATGAAATGCTGGTGGAACGTAAACGTCTGCTACGTACATCAACAGAGAATAACCCGGCTATTGTGAATCTGGATACGAGTATCCGTGCGATGAAAGCCAATGTGCAGGCTACCCTTGAAGGAACTTTGCAGGGGTTGATGATAACCAAGTCAAATCTGGACCGTGAGGCAAGCCGCTACTCTCGTCGTATCAGTAACGCTCCGGGACAGGAACGTGCTTATGTAAGCATTGCCCGCCAGCAAGAAATTAAAGCAGGGTTATATCTGATGTTGTTGCAGAAACGTGAAGAGAATGCAATTGCGTTAGCTGCTACTGCAAATAATGCGAAGATTATTGATGAAGCGATAGCTGATGATACTCCGGTATCTCCCAAACGCTCTATGATTTATTTAATTGCATTGGTGTTGGGTGTTGGGATTCCTGTTGGCATCATTTACCTGATTGAACTGACGAAATTCAAGATAGAAGGTCGTGTCGACGTAGAAAAACTGACGAGTGTTCCTATTATAGGTGATATTCCATTGACTGACGAAAAGAATGATAAGAATGGTTCTATTGCTGTCTTCGAGAACAAGAATAATCTGATGAGTGAAACCTTCCGTAATATTCGTACCAATCTTCAGTTTATGCTCGATAATGATCAGAAGGTTATCCTTGTAACCTCAACCGTCAGTGGAGAAGGTAAATCGTTTGTTTCGGCAAACCTGGCTATCAGTCTTTCTCTTTTGGGAAAGAAGGTCGTGATTGTCGGACTCGATATTCGTAAGCCGGGACTGAATAAAGTATTCCATCTCTCCAATAAAGAAAAAGGCATTACTCAGTATCTTTCCAATCCTGAAACGGATCTAATAGAACTTGTTCAACCTTCTGATGTCAATAACAATCTGTTTATTCTTCCGGGTGGTGCTGTGCCTCCTAATCCAACGGAGTTGTTAGCTCGTAACGGGCTGGACAAGGCGATAGAAACCTTAAAGAAGCACTTCGACTATGTGATAATGGATACTGCCCCTATCGGTATGGTAACCGATACCTTATTGATAGGTCGTGTGGCTGACTTGTCAGTATACGTATGTCGTGCCGACTATACTCATAAAGCCGAATATACATTGATCAATGAGTTGTCTATTGAGAAGAAACTTCCCAATCTTTGTACTGTAATCAACGGTGTGGACCTGAAAAAGAGAAAATACGGTTATTACTACGGCTACGGCAAGTATGGCAAGCACTACGGCTATGGAAAACGCTATGGTTACGGCTATGGATATGGAGAATAGTGATAGATAAATCTGTGATATATGAAAAAGACGGTAGTCGAATATATCACCAATACGCTTGAAGATATTCCCAAGCAATCTCTTCAAACCAATAAAAGGCGTTTACATGCTTTTTTCTCAGAACAGGAAACAATAGAGAAGCGGGGGACACATTTTGTATTCAGGTATGCTTTCTATTCTGTTGAAAAATTACGAAGACCTACGAAACAAAGCCTCTTTAAAGAATATAATATGTTGTGTTCTGACTTGAAAAGCACTCCTTCTGGGGAAATATCTGATATGGAATATAAAGATGTTGTATTATATGGTAATACTTCTTCTCCTGTAGTACAAGAACGATTGACAGAATATTTGGAACGGAATAATTCGTTAAAGATTCAATTGTCTTTTTGTGATGAAGAAACCTCAGAATGTAAAACAGGAGAAAATATTGCCTATGCAGAACTGCAGAAAGCATTGTTTTATTGTAAAAGGAAGAAGTATTTGCTTCTGTTCATTTCAGTTCGTGAGTTGATACAGGATATTCGCTTTTACGATCTGCTTGATGAATATCGTGTTGATTTCCGTTGTGTTGACTTTCCTTGGTTTTGCAGGGAGAATCTACGGTTGATAAAAGCAGTTATGTTATATGAGAAACTATCTTCTTAAATAGCATATTGATTTGAATATTAGTATTATATGTTACATTTTATATTGAATTGCTATATGTAGGTCCCTAACTTCATGCTACAGGATGAAGAACCCTACATCTTTCGTTGGTTAAGAAGGGCACAGCGGTGTATCTTAACCGGCACTTTCATATCGGTTTGATTTCCGATATGCTTTTTTTACCCCATATATCAACTGTCTGTGAAGATCGTTGATATATATTTTCATAGATAATTTGAAATAGACTTTACAGGGGAATTTTTGTTGTTGAATAGGAGAAGGTGAGATATGGATGCCCATGAAGAGAATCAATCTTGTAATTTCTAGTATTTCTATAAAACCAAAAAGTAGAGAAGATAGCCTCTAACTATCTTCTCTCTTGCTTTAAAATGTCAATCTCATTACTACTTTCTCCGGTTGCGCTGTGATCTTAACTCTCTCTACCTGATCCGCCCCAAGCATTACAGCCGAATTCCTGTAACACTTCATGAATTCTCTCTTCGGCATGAAAAAAGGGTAACCATACGGAACTCCTCCCCAATAATCTGGAACTCTAAAGCCATTAAAACTATGCCCGGTAATAATGTTGGCATCAATATTATAGATCTGCTTCGAATCATAATTCAGCCAGTCTATTTCCCCCTCTCTGTACTTACGGAGAAATGTTAGCTCCAATGTTTTCCCAGATACTTCTCTAAGCTTAATTTTGACTCCACCGGAATTAAAAATCTTATCCAGATCCGCCTGAACTAGTTTTTCAACTTCATTGACTCCTTGTGTACCCAAATCATACACCTTGCCCATAACGAATATTTTCTTTTTCATATTATTCTAGTTTTCTTTCTATTATTATTGATATTTCTCCTTGTCCGTCAGTTTTGAAACTTAGTTTCTCGTAATTAACAAGTTGGCATAACCGATCCTCATATGTATCTATCAGCCATTCTAGGCTAACCAATGAATGCCCATCTTCGTCTTCATATAATTCCCCGTCTTCATCCGCTATATCTGTCATATCAGAGGTAGTCAAACAGAATATATGAGCAGCCAGTTCTATAGAGATGTAATTAGTATCATCAGTCGCATATAACTTAGGGGGATATTTTATCTGGATGAATACTGCATTCTCAAAACAACTGATTCTGTGTCTTACCGGAATATCAGAGAGCCCGTCCATTAGAAGCTCGACTATGGGGTAATCTACTTCCCGTATATCTCCTGTATAATAACGCTTCATCATTTCCACTCTAAAATTGGCTATCAAAGACAAGTCCTGTATTGGCATCTTTGCTAGTCGGGGGTATAAGATACCGTTCTCATCAATATAGCTTTCGGGATCAGTACATTTCAATTCTTTATCTCTTGCTGTTGAAAATCTTTTTACTTTCATACTTCTTAGTTTTTTGTGATTTAATAATTAAGGTTGTGTTGTAATTCTCTTTCAGATATTCCTGGAGTTTTCCATATCTGTCTGCTCTACATCTTCCACGTGGACATAGAACAAATATTTCTTTAAGGCTTATTTCTAATGTTAAGTTATAACCCGTACTATCCTTTTTATTCAATAGAGAAGCCAGTTGAGGGAAATATTCTCCTAAAGCCTTTATATCATCGGAGAATTTATTCGTTGTCTCTTTCGAATCGGAGTATGATTCTACCGGAGTTTTTGATATGTCACTACAATCCTTGTTGAGCGAATACCATAATTGGGATGTATCTGTCATAAATTTAAGTGTTTAATTCATAGTTAGGAATTTCAAGGCTTCGTAGTAGAGTTTCGGCATTTTTTAGGGTAGGAGGAAATAAAAAAACGAGATACCAACTTAATGATACCTCGTTAATCTTTAATCAATCCATAATATAACTATTCGAATGGAGAATCATCTTTTTTCTCTTGAAATATAAATGGATCACTTCCTTCTTTTATAAGTTGCACTGTCAAATTGTCCAATTGCTGGTTGTAGACTATAGTGGTATTATTGGACATGCAATTATGTTCCTCACCACCTGAAACTTCGTACAGATTTGGGTTCTTATTGAAGCCTAGTTTTATAGGTGTTACAACCTGAAAATATGTTTTAATAAAATTATAATTATTATTTCCAACTAATGCTATTAAACGTGTTTTTAATAATGGAAATTCTAATAAATTTATATCAGATGGATATTTGCCCACATTCTTACTAAAAAAGGAGGATAAACTATTTGAGATAGAAGATGTATTTGACTTCTGATAACTATTAAATATTATATCTGAATCATTTGTTGCTGTAGTTTCACTATATAATTTAAATGGCATCTTTACCCCTTTATAATTCGTAAAAGTGCCGGAATAACTATTCAAACTCCATTTACCTTCAAATGTTCCTGTATTCTCCCCTGCCGAATTGTATTCTTTTAGTACCATGTAATCATTAGAATTCTTTGAACCAGATAATTCCAGTGTATTATTACTGCCGTTTTTTACATAATAATAACTGCCAACTATTTCACTTGGCTCTCTCCAAGCAAGATTCATCACTATTGAGTACTTTTCATTGATCATCCCGTAATATTCAAATCCAATAATAGTTGATCCAACTGTAGGGTTAGGGACATCATTAGAAACTTCTAAACCAAATTCTTCTTGTTCTTTTTCAATTGCATATTCCGGTGTTGCTCCGGAATATGTATCAATTGCCATCTGTCTTTGATATTCCTCTTCGATAGCAGTTGATTTATAGCTCCGATATCCTAATAAACTTATTAGACTCAATGCAATTATAGCAATAATGATAAGCCCCATTCGTTTCATACAAAAAAGTTTCCTATATAAAGGAAGCTTTCTTTTGACACTTTGTTGAGACTGATTGTTTGATGTTTGATGTTCTGAACATTCCTTCTGGTCCACCACTACTGATGCATATGGAATAATGATGTTCTCTATTTTGGGATTTAAACCATATTTTGTCCTATATTCTTCTTTCTTTCTCAGTGCGTTAAGATAATCTCGCTGTTCGATATACTCATTGATTAGATAGACATGCTGTTCTAATATAAGCTTTTCACATTCACGAATCAAACTTTGCCCATCTTTAGATGTAGCCATAGAAGAACTACGTATTGCATCTAAAGCTTCCTCATACTCACCTTTATTATAAAAGGATATTGCCTTATTATATAGATCGTCTGTCATAAAATTGATTGTAAAGCTCTTTTTTTATTTTTACATTTACCACATAAAAAAGAACTGTTGACAACATGAAATAAAGAAAACTCCATAAATTCTTTTTCATGATAATCAAACAGTTCCTTTATTCTCTTAATAGATGTTTTATAGTGTCTATCGTTTTATTCTTTTTTTATCATATAAATTAATAATCGCATGACAATAAAAATAATCCCACTATAGTTTATACTGGAGTCTGTCGTAGGAGGTGCTTGCAATAATATGATTAAGTAATTCATGGCATATGGTATTAATGATATTTTTGGTTAAAGCTTTCATCACTCATACATAAATACATGATTCCTTCAATTAATCCTATCATTGCAGGTATCCATGTCCAACAGAAAATAAGATATAATATACCTAACCCCGTCTTTCCTAAATAAAAATGATGTGCACCTAATCCACCTAAAAATATCGCTAATATCGCAGCTGTCGCTTTACTTTTTGAAGATACATGTTGGGGATAATATCCTTGTTGAACGGATTGTTGCTGAACAGGTTGTTGCGGATTAGGACCGACATTAACATTAACTGTGACCTTTGGTGCTGCTGACTCTAGTTCCGAATAATTGGTATGTTTCGGTTCATCTGGCTTTTTCACATTAAATGTGGTTCCACAATACATACATTTATATGTATTATTTCCACGATCACTAAATTTATTTCCTCCACATTGGGGGCATTTGATTTCTTCCTGCATAGTTATAATGTTGATTTAATTGTTTGTACGTAGTTCCTTAGCTGATTTATCTTTAAAGTAGTATGTGATTGCAATTCACCTTGTTCTGGTGAGCCTGCTACTTTCTGAAATAATTCATGGATTTCATTCAACTTTTCAGTCAGTTCATTTACAATCTCCGAATGCCTGTCAAGTTTATAGGCTGGGATCATGGATATTTTATCAAGTACTATCTTAAAAGATTGTAATGTCTTGTCTTTCCAGTCAGAGTTTATATTTTCCAGTTCATTTTTAGTTCCAATCCAATAATTATCAATTGATGCAGAAAACATCTTTTTATTTTCTATAGTACTTTGGATGTCTAATGCTTTTTTTTCTGTAACTCCACCAGCCATTATTACAGTTGCTCCATTGATAATAAAGAATATAATAGTAATTACTAGCAAGCCGATATATAGGGTTTTCAGATTACTATCCTGATCCATTAACAAACTACATCCAGCCGTCCATAGAAATATCACAATAGCAAATAAATTTAGAGATACGGATAATGAAACATTCTTTATGGTTAATAATTTCTCGTTTGATAATATCGGAATATTAGCCAATAAGATTATTTCTGCTAAACAAGCTATTCCTACATTGATATAAAAGAGTTTGTTTTGTTCCTCAAATAGCAATGTGTATATAATAATGGTACATACAATTACCAGTAACATTGTAATAATGAGTATGACTTTATTTTTCATAATATGTATTCTTTAATTAATATTTCTGTTATCTTTTGTAATATTGGCGTTAGGAATATTAATGACAAACTCCGGCTATATTATAGCTTTTAATAATTAGTTTTAATTCCTACTCCACCGACTTTATAAGCATGTTGTAACTATTCTCCTTCCTATTGTATCATGCAATACGATAGACAGTGTTATTCATCTATTCTTTTTTGCTATACTTAGTAGGAGCTATTTGCATCGAATCTCTTTGAAGTTCGATCAATGATTTCTTTAGAGAAGTAATATTTCCGTTCTCATCTACCATCCCAGATCTGATTGCTAGTTTTTTATTATTTATTGTAGATCTAAAATCTTTATCAAGAATGTCATCCAGCTTCTTATAATCAGTACTCACTATTTTCTTTAATTTATCAAGTTCTATTTGAGCAAGCGGTGTTAATCTAACTTTAAGATTAGTGAATAATGGATTCCAATTAACAACTACATCCAAAGGAGTCTTAAAATGATTAGGCCAATATAGATATTCTCCTGTTGTTACTTGTTTATTGTCTATCAACCAAGGATACATTATACTAGTTGTCTTGATTCTTACGACTCTTTTTCCATCCTTAGAGAAAAGAATACTATAATCAATTCCACCAATATCTCTATAAATCCACCGAACTTCAGGTAAGAAATTTTTAGTATCACCAAATTTTCCTAGATAAATCCATTTAGGTTTTCCATTTTCACTTAGATAATCTTGATCAGTACTATCTTCTTCATAAGAGAACAATGTATCTTTTGTGTTGGCATTAACATCAGCTTGTTTTGTCCTATTGTTGCAAGAAACAAAAAATGCCATAATAATTATAGTTATAACTGTAATATTCTTCATACTTTTCTAATATTTAATTTAACTCTCGTAAATGTTTTTACTTCAGCTTATTTCAAATTATGAAAGGCTAAAAATTGCTTTGCATTTTTCATAACCATTGAAAATGCTCCTAATCAGCCCTCTTCATCAGCTGAGAAAACACAAGTATTCATTTTTAATTGGTGTTTCTGTTTTCTATTTATAATGCTGGTGGTGGGGGAGGTGGCATCATTAGAGATAGGATCTTCGATATGTCAGGCTCTTCACTCGCCAGTATCCATGCTTGTCCACCGACTTTATAAACATAGGTTGTGGCTGTAATTTCTTTCTGTTGTATCATGCTTTGGATAATGTCAATACTATATGGTCCTGTCGTTTGTCCGCCTTTTGCTACATAATAAGAAGGTAATTGTGGTATCCCTCCTGTTAGTGGTGAAGTCAGACCGCTTTGTTTGATTGAATTTCCGACTACTTCTCCAAGATTGTTACCGACTCCTAATCCCATGCCTATTCCCATGAAATTTCCAGCTCCTTCATTTCCAGCTGCTGTCTGGGCAATATCAAGTTGTTTCTGCTGCAAATAGCTGACTCCAAGTTTGCTTAATCTGGCTTGTTCTGCTATTCCTTCCATTACAGTCTGATACCCTTTGTCATTCTCGTCAAACGATATATCTTCGATATTGAAATTAAGTAATTCAACTCCGTATTCGTCAAAAGCAAGTTGTAGGTTCTTTGCCGTTTCCTTTGCCAATCCTCTATATTCCGATCCTAGTTCATTGATATTAACTTCGTTTTCTTTCATGTACTTTGCAATGGAAACCTTAACGGATTCTACCACATCTATACGGAATTGGTCTTCTATCAATGATGTATCCCCGAATCCTATAGTTCCAATAAGCTTCTTAAGGAATACTCCTCCATCAGAGATTCTAATCCCATATTGTCCCCTAGAGGATAACTTGATTGGTATTTGGAAATATGGATCAATAATACGTAATCCACCAGTTCCCCAAAACATGTTTCTTTTTTCTAATTTGCTAATAAACCAAACTTCTGCCATGAAAGTGGTTTCACCTCCACTGGCTAAATTTACAAGTTTTTGTAATACGGGTAAATTGGCAGAAGATAAGGTATGTCTACCGGAAACAAATGAGTCACAAAGAGTTCCATTTTTAAAGAAAAATGCCTCCTGACTTTCATTAACAGTCAATATACTACCTAGGGTAATATTATTAAAAGGAAATTTGTAGACTAGTTCCTCTGGGTTGTCTTGTTCCCAATGAATAGATTTAATTATTGGCATATTCGTTGATTTTAAAGATTGAATCACCTCTTGTACTTCTTCAAGTTTCTAATTTCTGAATTTCGAGAGGCGATTTTCTATGATTTTGATTTTTAAATAAAATGCATTATTATTGTAATCAAAGTGTATATCAGTCCCGCTATTGGGTTTACAACAGATAGGATAATTAATTGAAAGATTTGTAGACCTTCTGATTTGATTGGACCTAGGATTGTACACATTATGATTTGTACCACTATACACAATACAGCTAATGCCACGAATAGAAATGAACGATTTGATTTACGTTTTTCCGTAGTAACTTCATTTGTTCTCATAATTCTGATCTCCTATACACCTATAAGTCCTTCGAAGTCAGCCTTAATTTGACTATACAAGAAAAGCGTGAGGACTTGTCCTGCTATTCATCAAAATCAAGCATCGCCAAACGCTTAGTAGGAATGAATATGAAGAAACAATACTCACGCTATGATGTTATGTATAGATACAACATTGACTGTATCAGGTACATATACAAAACAGAATGAGCGTTACATTGTCTCTATCCTCCTACTTTTGAAATTGGCGATTTCGATTTTAGGATAAAGCAAAAAACGCTTTCTATATCTCTGACCATTTCTCCGGTCAGCTTTTGCAAATATACGTATTTTTGTTCAATGTAACGCTCTTATATGAGTATTCTTTCTTCATACATAAGAGAATTAGGTCTTTCGAGGCGTAAAGATACACGTAAAATGGTATTAAAACGGAGAAAACGGTTCCTTATTTTTTATTTTTATTCCCCTTTCAACTTTTGATTCCTATAATTCCTGCCAGATTCTTTTTTCAGGTACAACCTCATTCTGTCCTTACCGAAGTCTCCCCTGTTGGCGTTATAGTTATTGATAACCATTCCTTTTATATCAGCTTTATCAATCCCGTGCAAGCCAAATGTTCCGGTGAGATATGCCAATGCATTTTCATAGAGCACACCATACCTGCATAACCTTTTAGCTCTGGCCAGGATAGACTGATGCCTGTGACCGTCCTCATAAGATTCAGGATATTCCAGGCGCCACTTTTTATCTATGTAATTGATCAGTGTCTTGTCCTTCCATTGTGCCTGAAAACAATTATTCTGGATTATTTCTGCCGAGGTATGAGTAAAGTTTCCACTTGTATAACCCTGATTATAGCTTTTCATGGGAGTTACTCTCACTGACGGAGAATGCTCAAAATGATAAGGGGTAAGAGAATCCCGTTGCGGATTGATATAGATCTCCGGATCCGAACTTAAGAAAAATGTCCGGCTAAGATTACCGCATTTATCATCAAACTGCACTACTCCTGCATAGAGTTGTTCTCTAATACATCTGAAGAGTTCATTATGATACATAGGGGTTGTGTTATCATGGAGCATTACCACTTTTACTCCTGATCCACTCGGTGAAAACCAAAGTGCATAGATATAAAGACGGTCTGCATTATCAATTAGGTTTCTTTTGAAATCCTCGGCATCAAAGTGGCTTTGGAAATGGTCAAAATCCAGAACCAACACATTGGAATACTCCTTGAGATTTTCCGGATCATCATTTCGGTAATCAAATACACCCGAGGGAGCAATCATTGGTAACAACTTCTTCGCCTGCTTGTATTCTTCTTCTGTCGGCATAGATCTAAGTCTTACCGTTTGCTGGAACAGTTCCTGATCGTCTCTAATCATCCCCAGGACATAATCAAGGTTATAGAATCTTTTACTCTTGGAATCATCTGCATTATTGTAGTAACTGACTGTTTTGTTAATCATCATATTTTGGATTTTTATTGTTGTCATTCTCTCTACACATAACCACTCTTTTTCATTGGAGGTGCTATGTTCAGTATTTATGGTAATAGACTGGAATAAAAGTAATGTGGATAAATAATTGAATAAACAAGAGAGAGACCACTTCGTGCTCTTTCCTTAGCGATAGAGAAGGGAGAGATAAAATGTTTTAAGTTTTTCTCTGTATCACTCGGAGAGACAGCGTAGCATGTCTTCTCTCTTTATACTATATCATTCACTTATTCTATCATTATTTATCTACCCCTTTTTTTTTACTTCTTATATAATTTAACTAGTTTATCGAAAAATAGGGGGTAACTTACAATGTTATTCATTTCTATCTACCATTTCTATTTACCAACTATCTACTTACTTTTTTTTGATCCTTATATAATTTAACTAGCCCATTGAAAAATAGGGGGTAACTTATAATGTTATTCATTTCTATCTATCATTTTTATTTATCAACCATCTACTTACTTTTTTTTACTCCTTATATAATTTAACTAGCCCATCGAAAAAAAGTAAGTAGCCCATTTACTGTTTATATCAGGTTACAATACAAATAAGTGACAAACTTGGCAACCTTCCTATTTTATCGTTACGAATATCTTTATTTTAGCTAGGATATCGGTTAGATTTTTATATCTGCTTCTTGCTCTTACGCATCTCTTTATCCCCAAAGCCTCCAGATAATCAAAACTGACTTCTTTAGTGTATTCCCGATCCATACCGATAGCATTTCTCATATCCTCATCATCCATTGCCAATAGTACAATCTCATTTTTAAGATTACTGCGGATATTCATGTTATCTAGCCTGTTTTTCCAGTCACATAATTCCCGGCTGTATGACGAACTGATTACCCTGTTCTCATTGAAGTACGCATACATCCTACCTATGAAATCATACTTGAAGTCATCCGTATAATATACCGTATAAGTACCACCGTCGTGTTTTCTTATGCCTATTCTTGTGATTAGCTGACTGAAGAACCAGTCTTTCTGATTCTGTGTATCGGTAGTGGTTCCATAAGCCCGACGTATTCTGGCTGATTCTATATTGGGCAAGGTCCAGTCACCGCACATCACAATCTGGTCTATATCCCGGTAATTATTGGTACTCTTGTTATCCGAAGAACCATAATAGGTAACAGTGAACAGTTCCTTGGGGACACCCTTAAGCAGTAAAGCCTCACTGATCTGTTCTGCATATTCTGATTTACCCGGACCGTCATCACCCCCGTTGATATCCTTCCAGCATACGACCAGAGTAGGTTTGTTTATAAGCATGGCGATACGGCTGGTAAACTTGTCAAAACGTCGGGGATTGAGATTCCTTCTGAACAGTCCGAAGTCTATTTTCCGGAATTCAGTCACACAATTATATTTCCGGTCCACATCAAGAAGCCTGAAGTTCCTGGAGTCCTTGAACAAAAGATCACCTGCACCTTCGAAGATCAGTACATGCGTATTTATGTACACTCCCGGAGGACACAGGTCAACGGGATAGAATGTGATGCCTGCCTTGTCACTGTCGGAGAGCATCCATGAATCATAATACTTCGGAATCAGGTTTAATGCCACGTCACGCTTAATACGGTTAATCCGGTAAGACTGGCTGAAAAGATCATTCCTGGTATTCCTGATGAAATGGTCGTAATAAATTTCGATTTCTTCCGGTGACATACAAATGATATTGCCCGTATCATCGGTTTTACTGAATACTCCCAGGATTGTTTTATCGAATTCCACGAAAGGTCTGATAAAGGTGGGAGTCTCGTCAAACAGGATATACCGTCTAAGATCCGGTCGTATCATTAGTTTCCTGAAATCTCCGTCAAATGAATCTACGGGTGACTTTGGACGGTAAATGAGGAAATAATTGATCAGGTCAGTCCAGAAACGTACATGTGTGATCAGGATGATCTTTTTCTCCATAAGGATCTCGGGATTGTCTCTGTATTGATTCAGAAAGGATGAACGTTCCTTATCACTGGATATGATCATAACATCACTTTCTCTCAATATATCACCATACCCCAATTCCCTGTTCACCAGGTTAGCCAGAATCCAGTCATACATCTTACCCAGTTCGTCACGGGTATCGACACAATACAGAATCCCCGAGTTATATTTCTGGCGGATCAGGCTCTTGATTGACTCTGTTTTACCGCTACCACAACCTGAGGAAATGATATAGCCTCCGTTATCATCCGGGACATCGATTACGCCCGTACTGAGTTGCATCCTAAATCCATCACCAGTGATATGTGGGGTTATATTAAAAAGCTCTTTCATACATCACCTCCTTCCTGTATATCATCTATGACAATCCATTCGTCATGATATCTTTCTATCAGGAAATTCAGATAAGACTGTACGTCTTCTTCATCAAAATAGCCTTCGTCAATATCCGGTGACATTTCTTCCCAAAGTTTGAAATCCTCTCTGATCTGTTCTATGAGTTCCGATTTCTTAATAACTATTGTATCCATTTGTGTATCTATTATTTTAGTGTTATGTATCCGCCCAGTTTATCATTGAAGGCAAGAATATCTTTTTAATGTGATTTTATGCATAATCGTTATTTTAAGATTAATGGGGTAAGTCAGAGACAGAGAGCATACGATAGTAGAGAGTATGTAATACATAACCGGTAGGATAATGTAGATGTTATAAAATATACTACAAAAAATGTACTTCTATTATAAAATGTACACGATTTGCAAACTTTTTTATAACACTTTATCTCCCTCTGGGGAGTTATGTATGTCACTTCACTACGTTCCTTTACTCTTTGCCTCCAGCTAACTCCGGTTATACAAAATTTATGGTTTATCTGTCGTTTTATCGAAATCACCCTTAGTCTTTTGTGAGTAGATATTCAGAGTAACCCCAAAGGCACGCAGAAGGAAATTCTTTAATCCCAGGTATGCTTCGATCTTTGGATAATCCCTTTCACATATTCCTCTGAATTCTTTTAGAGACACATTAATGACCAAGCCTTCATATAGATCATATTTCTCCTGTAACCTTTTGATATCCTCCCTGTATCTTCTAGGGATTCTCTGTGGAACTGTTTTTTCGTTAACATCAGGGCAGTTCGTAACCTGACGGTCGAGCATAGAGCTATCGTTCTTATCTGACAATATTATATTTGGTTTCATACATATATCAAGCTTTCGAGGGATTTGAACGGCAAAACAGATATTTTTTTGAAGGAAAAGAAATGGTCAGGCTAACCCTGAATCTCTTTTTATCCGTCTGTCCCGGGAAGGTGTCCCAGAAAATATGTATATTTTGGGATTTTATCTATGTGATGTAAATAATACGAAATAGATATTTGTATGTAATCTATTGATAATGTTTGTAACTATACAAATACTTACTATATCATGTCTGTAATTACGCTTATTCGCAAATGATAAAAAACATAATTTTGGAGGGTATTTTATATAAATTTCATGCCTAAAATACTGAAAAATGTGATATCCGGGACAGTGGGATTGTTAGTTCTGGGACAAAGGGACAGTGAATAACTCAAGGAAAACTTAGGAATCTTCAGATAAATAAAATCTCTAGCTTGAAGTTGCCGATTATTTATTTTCTGCATAACTTTGGGAAGTTTTTCATTCTATAATTAGAGTTGCGAAATTCCGAAATAGTAACATGTCAAATTTTGTTTTGTTAAGAAAGGACTTCTATCTTAGCGGAGTATGGAGGTCCTTTTTATATTTATGGGGTGGTAGAATAATAAGAATTTGCCGGTATAATCCCTCAATAATTCAAATAGTCAATTGTGTAATGAAGCTGTTGTCCCGTCCCACCAGAGTTATTTTGATGGAGAATACAAAAAAATATTTTTTTGTTTTTATCAGGTGACATAGATGAGATTTTTTCTTTGTCCCACTTAATGCTGTCCCACTTCGTATTGTCCCACATATATTTCAATCATACGAACAAAAATTTCTCAAAAATCTTGGCTATGAATTTGCCACTTAATGATTTTCTGTTTAATTTTGTATAGTTTGATTTTTTAGGAGCTGTGAAGCTCTCTCCAAATGAATAGAATAGTTTAGAAAACTTGAAGGGCTTCTGCCTCAGAGGAGGGTTATGAAGTCCTTTTTTCGTCCCACTTTAATTTTTCGTTTTTGTATTCTCTTAATCCAAAGAGTTTCGTATTTTTGCAATACTATTGTACCATTATTTATTTGTTTAAACATATGTCGTATTCAAGTCTTTGTGAAAAGGCAATTATAATTATTAGACTAGTACTTTAAATGTCAAAGCGGTGTGAGTTTTCCCTGAAGAACTTTCATCGCTTTATTTATTATGCAAAGGTGAGTGATTAAAGATTACACCCCGAAATTACACAATCTCCTGATAATATGCAAATGATTACTTGTCATATTTCAAAGTGTTGCTGATGATTGATGTGAACCGATGTTTTTGTTCTCCGTATTTCTTGTTTACTAAAAATATGTTTTTTACATTTGTATGTCGTTCTGTGGCATATGGGGGCATAGTCTTTCTCTTTCCTGTATGACCGGAAACGTACTTTTATATCTTATACGAGGGTTTTGATAAGACCGATTTCTTTGTGAAAAGGAGAAGTCTGTGTTGTTGTGAAGCGATGGGAGTCGGCGGATTCTTGTCGCTTTTATTTTTGGTCAGTAAGAATTTTATGCTTAATTTTGAACCGGGCGTGAATGGGATTGTGAAATTCTGTGACGTTGCTGAATTAATATAGTGAAATTAATTTTTAGTTTGTGTTGGAAAGGAATTCTGTCTCATTAGGGATATGGAGTTCCTTTCTTATTTTGGGGAGTAAGCCGGAGGCAGATAGCCGGTAAACAAAGTGAGCGTAATATACATAACTCCGGCAGGGAGATGAGAGTGGAATGTTTTTTCAAATCGTATACATTTTATAATAGAAGTAGAACAAATTTAGAGTAAGGTTACTATATCCCCCAATCTAAGTTTGTTCTACCCTCAAATTCTGCTGAAGAATAATACCAGTCTCTGTAAACAAACAAGTTAACCTATCCGATAAATAGAGTAACAAGTAGGCTTGTCGCTATTAATAGCATAAATAAAGCCAAGGCATTATTGTTATTATCAGTAGCATCAAAAACAAGATATAAAGCAATACTCGTAATATATGGTTGGGGCATTTCTTTTTAACAAAAGCCGATACCATGTTTATGTGTGACAAAATATGAATGGCAAGCAGAGCGAGCAATACAACTCCTGCCCACAAATGAATATTACCCCAATCGTGCCCTCCCAAACCAAACAAGTGCGAACCCCATGGAGTAACGCTTTGAAATCTGACAGCATGCCGGGAAGGAATAACTATTTCTAATATAACCCCACTTATACTTACCAATGCCATTGCTATCAACATAACAAAGTCTATGATAATATTAAGTGGCATCTTGTTCTTTCCAAACATCATTCTTTATGATTGTGCCCATGGCATTCATGGTGATGTGCATGGGATGAGCAGCCCACTCCCGAATCTGTAAGTTTTCCGTTTAAATAGTCGATAGCGATATCAAGGATATTACCCGAGCAACCTCTTATAACTTTGATGTTGTGGGCTGTAAGTACATTCAAAGCACCTTGCCCCATATTCCCTGCCAACATGACACTGACTCCCATGTTTTCCAATTCTCCTGCTATATTGGACTTGCATCCGCATCCTTGTGGAGAAGGAATTGTCTCACTACTTAGAATTTGATTGTCTTGCCCTATTGTCAGGATTGTGTAATACTCACAATGACCGAAATGGTTATCAACCACCTTGTCTCTAGTCGGAATTGCAATTTTCATCATAATCTCATTTTTATTAATGTTAATATTACTTATGCTTATGTCGTTGGAGTGACATACTGGACATTCTATTTTACGGATTTTAAATGCGGGATTGATATTATTGAATAAAAAACCGCATACTCCGCAACAAAACCATTCACTATCAGTGTACGCTACTCCGCCTTCTATCATTATAGCAACACCACTAACCAATGCATTGGCAATCTTTTGCCTTGCACTGACATATATTCGGCTAAGTGTCGGACGTGATACCCCCATTGAAACAGACGCTTCCTGTTGAGTCTTCATTTCATAATCACACAGCCGTATCGCTTCATATTCTTCAAAGTGCAAGAGTATAGCATCCTTACGGCAACTGTTTGAAGTTATAGGTCTAAATCCTTCAACAGAAGGCATATTATTAACTTTACGGATGTTCTTAGGACGTGGTGACATTATATAATTTATTATTTTCGTCTGCAAATATAATGAACAAATGCTCAAAATAAAAAACAATGGGTGACTTTTTAACACAACAGGTAAGGACCTTGAGTTATATTCCTTTGCCCCCCTCAATATAAAACTCATTTATGTTTGAGAGCAGGATGTTTATTATTTATCTTCACGCCCTGCTTAGTGATTTAAAACTTTTCACTATTTTGCAGCAATTCCAATAAACTGGTGCGTTAGGGAGTTGGAAGGAGATAATGAGAACGTAAGGATTTATCTTCTGTTTGTAATCTGGACAATTTAATAAGTTAGGGGATAATAGTTCATTCCCTTCATGTTACATAATAGAAGTACTTTTTCTTTTTGTGAATATTCCACCCTATTGAGGTTGTGTCAAAACGCTGGCACAACCTTTTTTTATGCACAAAGCCCAGACTTTCACAAGCCCGGGCTTTGTTATTACCCAAAGTTTTTGTATCTTTAGGCATAAAGTTTTTCGTTATGGCAAAGTTACATTTTCGTCCTTACA